>Ga0255176_1000050_pt1 | contig 104860 bp, 145 predicted proteins | sample Atl_Atlam_RepA_8_2_FD_183622 | JGI IMG/M metagenome (GOLD analysis project Ga0255176, IMG submission 183622) | Freshwater microbial communities from Altamaha River, Georgia, United States - Atl_Atlam_RepA_8d | ecosystem: Environmental > Aquatic > Freshwater > River | place: USA: Georgia... | reverse complement strand
ACTGCCGACCCTCTCGGTGTAAACGAGACGCTCTACCACTGAGCTAACCAGGCAAACTAACATTGGTCGGAGTACAAGGATTCGAACCTTGGACCCTCTGGTCCCAAACCAGATGCGCTACCAGACTGCGCTACACTCCGAATGATGGAGCGGGAGGCGAGAGTTGAACTCGTCTATTTCAGTTTGGAAGACTGACGTGTAACCACAAACACTTCACCCGCATATTTTGGTGCCCCAGGAGAGACTCGAACTCTCACGGCTCTCGCCACTGGCTTCTAAGACCAGCGTGTCTACCATTCCACCACCAGGGCATTAACTGACAATACTATTTAAGTATTCCTGAATTGTCGTTGCAATTTTTTCTTGCACAGACAATTTAATTTTTGCATTCTCACCATTAGCACTCATATACTGTTTTCCGTATTCAGTACAATCTATACCAGTGTGCATAAACTCTTTAAAAATTTCTGAGTTGTCAGGATTAGGATCTCCAAACCTAACAGTCGTCCATTTAATATTTTGAGAATCTAAAAACTTAATTAACATATTGTAACCATTTCTATGTCTACGAATATGCCAATCTTTGCTTTGACTTTTTTGAAAAGCAATACCGTTTAATCGCTTTTTATGAACTTCAATTGGATATCTATCTGGATTCCATTCTCCGTCTACATAATTTTCACGTTCAAATACATATCGTTGATTGTTATATTTGAAACTGTGTGCTATATGACTAAACGTGTAATCTGTAACTAATACATGATCCGGTTTAGGATTCTCTGCTAGGTACTGTTTTAATCTTTTGTGATGACCTATAAAATGTCCACCGTTAATAGATATATTAACTACATTGGAAACATTTAAGAAATTAGGCCATGCGGCTTTTTGTTCTTCTTCCCATAGATAATGCCAAACAACATTTTCCATATTGCCATTGGGCATAGGTGTTGTAACATTGTTTTCTTTTCTATGTTTTAGATACCATTTAAAAACACTTCTAAAATCATTATGGAAACGTAGACTCCAAGTCCTCGGAGCATCGTCGTTGACTATGTCACCAGCCAAACAATTATTGCCATTACTTTGGCAATCTCCTAAAATTAAAAGTGTTTTCATATTAATAGTTATCTTGGCGCACCGTAGGGGACTTGAACCCCTGGCCTCCGACGTGACAGGCCGGCGCTCTGACCAACTGAGCTAACGGTGCAAATTCTATTCTGAAACACACTAACCAACTACCAGAAGCATTTATAATGCCGTTATTCGGTTCGAGCTAATGTGTTTTAGAATAGTGCTAACGCTGAGATTATACGTTAGCCAATAGTGCCTCTAGCATTATAGTCAGCCTTGCGAGCCAACCTTCTCTAGACATCCACATAAGCCATTACTGTACCTATGTCCACTATCAGCATCGCCGTTTTTAAAGACAGGCAGTAGTCTTGTCGCCATATGCTATTCTACGCTATCTACTCCGTTGACCTTGCGAGCCATTCAGCGGCGCTAACCACTTACGAAACTTCCAGCATAAACAGATTTCACCTTGCGAGCTACGTCTGACTCGATTACCTTGCGGCTCGAGTATTAGATGCTTTTCACATATGACCGAGGCAGTCTTTGCATTTTATAATCGATAGTTGGGATCGAACCAACAGTCCATTGCTTAAGAGGCAATTGCGTTACCATTACGCTATATCAAACCTACCGCGATGAGCTGCCTCTGTTGCTCAATAACCTTTTGGATTACTGAATACAACTCACCACATACCTTTTGTCTCGCGGACTACTCAGTGATATTTCACGATCAATGTCCTGCATCAAAACAGTCCACTAACCATTAATATTGCATACAAGCCCTTAGGAGCGACCCCTTGGACAAATACACTACCCTTTCTCATACCAATTCGCAAGTTGGTTTTGTTAGGAAGTCAGCACCACCCGTTACTTTTCATGCACCCTGGTTCCCTTGCGGGCCAGTCGATACACATTCTTTCCCTAACACTTGCTTCATTGTTACATCCACCGGTCTTCTCAGTGAACGCTACCTCGCGGTAGTGAGCAGGCTTGTTTACATGAACCATTACTGGCGGAGTTGCGTAGGCTTACCTCCTTTGGGTTGATCACTCAACTTATTCTTCGTCAACGGCGAACCGCCAACAGGATAATAAACTACCCTTAAATTTTTACCATTAAAAAATAACATTACACCCTATGGGATGAAACGTATTTCTGAGTGGAGTTCGATTCTCCTCATAAGCCATTGTTCACGGTTTTCTCAGAAGGGTAAGATGGCCTTATCCTTCATAAGTCTATGCGTCCATAGACGATACCCGTCAATGCTATTTCTTAATGGTGGATGCGGCTGGAGTCGAACCAGCAGTGCCGTAAGGCGGCGGATTTACAGTCCACTGGGGTTACCAATTTTCCTACACATCCATATCTGCTTGAAATTTTTAAAGAACTAGGTTAATTTCTTAACTAGTCTCTATTGTATATGAACTTTAGAAACTAGTCAAGACATTTTGGCAGTGAGTAAGGGATTCGAACCCTTGATCCCCGTTTTTGCAGGAATGCCTTCTTAGCAGGAAGGTGCCTTCGACCAGCTCGGCCAACTCACTATATTTGTATTATACGATCAACTGTTAAACAAGTCAACACCTTTTGGCCGAAGCGGTGAGATTCGAACTCACGGACCCTTTCGGATCGTCTGTTTTCAAGACAGGTGCAATAAACCGGACTCTGCCACGCTTCGTTGTTTTACTTGTATAATTCGTTGTAGATAGAATCTGCTACAAATGTGGTACCCCTGCTCCGATTCGAACGGAGAGAACTTCTCCTTTTGAGAGAGACGACTTTACCAATTTGTCCACAGGGGTATATCTGGTGCTCAAGGAAAGAATCGAACTTTCGATTGTGTCGTACCAAGACACTGGTATACCATTTACCTACAAGAGCCTTGGCGCCTCTGAGTAGATTCGAACTACTATAACCTGGTTTAGAAGACCTGGCACTGCTCCATCAGCAGAGGCATGGTACCCTTGGTTGGATTCGAACCTACACACAACGGATTTTAAATCCATTCGCATTACCAATTAGCGTACAAGGGCATAATTATGGTGCCGCCCCTTGGGATCGAACCAAGTTCCTCGGTGCTTCAAACCGGTGCAATGACCACATTTGCTAAAGCGGCGATATTTGGGGTGAAGCCGGGAATCGAACCCTGCCTTACTGTTTCACAGACAGCCGTGCGGACCACTACACTAGCAACACCATTGGCCGGCCCTGAGAGACTCGAACTCCCAACCTCCAGTTTCGAAGACTGGCACTCTAATCCATTGAGTTAAGGACCGTTAAAATTGGCAGGCCTACCAGGACTCGAACCTGGAACGACTGAGTCAAAGTCAGTTGTGTTACCATTACACCATAGGCCAACAGATTGAATTTGTAAGTAGTTGCCCCATCGTTATAGCAACCATTCACCCATGTATATAAAGCCGGCTGGGACTCGGTACGTCACTTGGGATACTAGTCCAGTTAGCAACCAATCTGCAGGGATCTTCCGATCCCCCGGGAGTTGAACCCGTCCCCTTTTACTATTAAGGTAGTTCGAACTTACCTACAATAGCGTGACATTCTCTTGCTGACACTTACAAAACTTGGTGCCCCAGGATGGAATCGAACCACCACACCCTGCTTACAAAACAGGACCTCTACCACTAAGGATACAAGGGCAAAATTGGTCTCCACGGTACGATTCGAACGTACAGCCTCCTGACTCCAGATCAGGCCGTCTACCAGATTGACATTACGCAGAGATAAAAATAATTGCGACCGAAGGACTCGAACCTTCGCGGTAATCTAGAATGCCCCGGCAAGGCCGGTTAACCCACCATTGTCGCAAATTTGGTGGAGGCCGAGGAAATCGAATCCTTCTAGACATCTTCCTTGCAAGGGAAGACCGTAGCCCACTACTGCCCCCAAATTGGTGTTAGTTTCTATACCACCCATTGAAACTAACAAACATTGAGAGAACATGGATGAACCCACAAGATCTCTATTTGCTCTGGTATAGCGTACGGGGATCGAACCCGCCTAGTCACCTTGAAAGGGTGATGACCTCCCCAGAAGTCGAACGCTATGTAAATTGGTTCCTGGACCGAGAATTGAACTCAGAATGACCGGTTATCAGCCGATTGTTATACCATTTAACTATCCAGGAATAATACTATACAAAAAGAAACTAACGACAATGCGCTATGCACCCAGAGTCTATAGTTCCTGGCTGTGGTTAGTTTGTTTTTATACACTACCATATGGAAGCACTCTTATGCCTTTTTCGTCATAAGATGGTGGCCCGTCCTTACTACTGACGCTATGCGACCAGTTAAGAATGCTTTCATATGGTAGGGGCACAGAGAATCGAACTCTGATTTACGGGTTAAAAGCCCGCTACTTTAACCATTAAGTTATACCCCCATATGGTCCCTGCTGTGAGATTCGAACTCACACCTCATTGATTAAGAGTCAAGTGCGCTACCATTGACGCTAAACAGGGTTGTACGTATTGATTTGATTTTACGTGCCAACCCTAGACCATACGGGAGATCTAGAGTGACACTAACGTTTAGCACGTTTCATGCTACTCTCCTTTTAATATTTTTTCAAAACTTGATACAACACGAACATTATAACTAACACTACAAGTACTGCCATAATATTCTCCTTATGGTCCCCCGTTGAGGAATCGAACCTCATCCTGGACCTTATCTAGATTAATCGGTTATAAGCCGACCTGCTCTCCATGAGCTAACGGGGGATATAACCTGGAGCAACGGGTCAGATTTGAACTGACGGTTTTACGGATTTGCAATCCGTTGCATTGGGCCTCTCTGCCACCGTTGCATTATTGGCGTACCCCCAGGGACTCGAACCCCGACTAGCAGTTTTGGAGACTGTCGTGCTGCCATTAACACTAGGGATACATAACACTCTCTTTCGAAAGTGTGTATTAAAGCATACTACTCATCGGCTACTGCCATTTGATTGTTCGGCAGTATGCTTTAATACGCTACCTTTTTACACATTCTAGTTATCGCCTAGAACTTACCATCCGGTAGGCCGCCCACATTAAGCCCATGTTTTACGTGCAGGCAGGGTCGCGTTCCCTATAACACGTTTGAGATTAGTCTTGCTCTACGAGCTCAACTTCTCTCTTGTAAAGTGCTGTGTGATAAGCACGAGCACGATTAAACTTTTCTTCGATGAGTTTTTCAAAAGCATCGTCGTCCAGTTCATGCTCACTTAGCACTTTGGCACTTTTCTGTTTTCTAAAATCTTCAAAATTCATTTTCATTTCCAAATCTTACAAAACAAAAAACCCTGGGTTTTTAGTCCAGGGTTCTTAAAAGTTATTGTGTATGTTACTGTTAACTTACACGATCCTCCAAGAACCCTACGATAATCTCAGGTGTACGATCATTACCTAGACCTAGCCCGACATTACTAAACTGTGACCAATAGGCGGACATACATGCCGGCGCTTTGGCTTGTTTAGATATCGTTTGTCTATGTAAACTAATCGTTTGCATTTTGTTTCTCTTTTTCTTACCTTCTTAAAAGTTGTAGCGGAATTGCTACTGTCTTTGTATTGTAATGCCTTTCAACATCTTTGTCAACATCTTTTTGTCTTTTTTGGACAACCTAATGTTTTGTGGAAAGTGATTGCTTTACAATATTTGTATTATATGAGTATTTATAAAACTTGTCAATACCTATGTTGAAATGTGGCGATTTTGCAACATTTTGAAAACCGCCACACTTTTGTATTAACCGTTTAGTACTTTTGCTAGACTATTGATCACTGCGGCAATACGTCCGATGTCACGAAGTTGTTCTACGGTGTAGCCTTCCTTCTTCAATGTTTCGTAGTGCGCCTTAACACAGAAATGACACTTGCCAACAATACTTGCGGCAAGACTGTATGCTTCAAAGCGAGCCTTGGTAGTTCCGCCATGGCTTGCGATAGCGTTCATGCGTAACTGTGCTGGCAAGCCCTTTAGTTGCTCATCGTCTGCCATCTCAACATATGGATACCAAACGTTGTTCTGTGCCATAATTGAACCAGCGGTCATCGCGGCATCACGTTCTTTTTCGTCTGTGATGTTGCTCATGATGAAACTAATCAATTTTCCATTGCCGGTGCTCATAGCCGCGGCCAATGCACAACCTTCTGCTTCTACAACATCTGATAGTGTACTACGCTTGATTACTGCATCCAGATTTAGTTTTGTGTCCTTGGCGTATTCTGGTAAACCTTCTTTTAATTGATCAACCCATTGTGTCATAGTGTGTCTCCTTTAGTTGCTTTGGCTATGCTTTTATAGCCTTTGTAAGTTGGGTGTACGTGATCCGGGCTAGTTTCGTGCTTTCTAGCATCTATTACAAAGTCCTTGTATTTTTCTGCTACTGCAAGAACTGCCCGTCTCTTATCGTCCTTGATATTAGGTACAATCCAATAAACACGAGTGGCGTCTACTAGTTGTCTTAGACTGTCTAGTTCCTCCACTGTGTTTATTTTTGCTGTATCGTTTGACCCTAGACTAATGATTACATTTTTTGCCTGTGTAGTGCCCTGAGTGTGTAACACATGACGATTAACATAGTCATAACTGTTAATGCCACTCTTAGCACGAGTAACACATTCTGTACGAACTTGTCCTACTCCTACTGCTAGGCTATCGCCTAGGATTAAACAATCAAGCATAATTGATCCTATCAAAGAGTTTCGCCGCCTACTGTACGGTTACAAGCGCACAACTCACCAGTTTGTAGCGCATCAAGAATACGTAAAGTTTCTTCTGGGCTACGACCAACGTTCAAGTTGTTGACAGTAACGTGCTGGATAACGTTCTCTGGGTCAACAATAAATGTAGCACGTAGAGCCGCACCTGCTGGAGCATAAAATACACCCAACTGCTCAATCAATGACAACTCGCCACGCTGTGTGTCTGCAAATTGTGTATGTGTAATTTTCTGTAAGTCTGGGTGTGCTTTTTGCCATGCGATTTTACAAAACTCGTTATCTGTGCTACCTGTTAGCAATACTGCGTCACGGTCAGCAAAGTCACCTGCTAGTTTATCGTAGGCTACAATCTCTGTAGGGCAAACGAATGTGAAGTCCTTTGGGTAGTAAACGATTACTTTCCACTTGCCAGCAAAACTTTCATCTGTAATGTCAAAGAAAGCATCTTCTGGTTGTCCTGGCTTAACACCAGTAATTGCGAATTTTTCTAATTTATGTCCAACTGTTTTCATTTGTTTCTCCTTGTGTGTGTTTGAAAACTATAACAACTCTTCGTTGTATGTGTATATTATATATCCTATTAAAATGCAAAATCAATAGGTTTTTCCAATAATTATTTTAATAACGCTTATAGGTTTTTTCAATAACAAAAGGGCCCGAAGGCCCTTTATTAATTTTGGTTTGATTAGAAACCGTACTTGTAACCAACACTTACTACGTTACTGTTGATATCACCTTCCTGGCGATCAAATCCAAGAAAGGCTGTACCATTTTTAGTAACACCGTAGTCAGCACCAATTCTCCAAGTGCGTGTCATGTAGTTGTCGCCACTGGAGAAACCAGTACGATAACGATAACCAGCTCTTAGACCAAAACGATCATTAACTGCAATCTTAACACCTGGTTCAACAGAGTAGTAATCGAAACGATTACCAACTTGCCATTTCTCACCGACTGCACCGCGAACATATCCGCTTAGTTTGTCTGTAATACCAACTGTTGGAGTAACACCAACTTCTAGTTTACTAGAGTTTGCACCGTTACCATTTGTGTACATGTTTTCACCTTTTAGGTCAACACCAACATTTGATGCGGCTTGTGTACCGATAGTAAACTCATAACCTTGTTGGTTGGCTCCTGTGCCACGTGGATCTTCGAATTTATATTCCAATCCAACTACGTTACCTGCCGCAGAAGCGACACCGGCAACAGCGGCAAACAGAGTTGCAATAACAAATTTTTTCATTTTAAATTTTCCTTATGTGTAAACCGTACGGCAAATTTACATACCTTCCGTACGGCAATTAAAAGCGATTATACTAAATCACTTTGTATAGTATATATAAGTGTAAATCAGTAGTCAATATATTTTAGTGCCAAATCAACTATATTCAAACGGTGTACTTGGGTGTCCATAGTCGACATGTAAATTGGATCCTTTAGTGTCATCGTATTGTGTGTAGTACGACTCGTTTGGTTTAACTTCTCTCCAATCATCATACTTGAGTTGGGCGAACGTTACTTGTTTCCTATCCAAAAGATCACAAATAATAAATGTACTAGTACATCTACCTTGAATGTATTTCATAGGACCGTGCTTGTATTCGTTAGCCAACAATGCTTTGTGCATTTCGCTATGAGGTCTAAACATAATTCTAGTAATACCTAACTTTTGGTTACGTAGTCTAAATTTATCTATTAACGTGAGTTCGGAGATTTGAGCATTGTTTTCATCGTCGACACGTAATAGTACGTTCTTGACTTTAATGCTACCTTTTGTATGACTGTTGTCTGGTGTTTCCTTGGTGCTCCAAGCAACTGTACAGTCTACGTGATTGACATATAATGTCTCCCCATGAAATTTTAAGACCCACATAGGTATGGTCTGATCTTCTAAGTGTTTTTTGTTAAAATGGAACACTAGGTCCTTACAAGCATATTCAATCTATTTCATTTTCGTTTCCTTTAGTTAAAGGGGGACTTTCACCCCCCGTGTTTTTATTTACGCAAATATTTCTAATGCAGTACCGCATTCTGAACAGAACTTAGCGTGAGCTTTATTCTGCTTGCCGCAAGTTACGCATTTTGGTTTGGCTTTAACTGTCACTGCCTTTTCAACAGGTTTGTTATCTCCCAAGTCGCCTACTAGTCTCAGCACAATATTGTGTACTGTAGATTCTAGTGCGCCAACTGTGACATGTTGGAATGACTGAGTGGACTTGCTACCTGGAACAGTAATGCCGGTTTCATTTTTAAAACTTGCGGCACTTGCTGTTACATTCATACTGTTAAGACTGGCATTGGTAGAGTAAGTAGCACCCATCGGGCTTGCCCAATCTCCTGTACTACCACTAATACCCCTAGTAAGAGTAGTTGAGCTCCAAGTAGGAATGTTTAGAATAGGGCGTGGAATTTCAAATTGATATTCAACACGGATTAACCCGTCTTCTAGTTTGATACCACGTGGACCATCTTCAATTGCACTTGTGCGTTCGATAAACTTAAACTTGTTACCTTCGGAGAGATTGCCGTTTTTAATCCAACGCTCTAAGTCGACAGTCCGACCCGGGTCAATGACCAATCCGCCAGGGACGACATTCTCTCCGTCGATAAACACATTTACGACAGCACGAGTTGTATTAAGATTTTTGAGTAAGATACTATATTCGCTAGCGAACGGAATATAGACTGTGTCCTTGAATTCACGGAGCACTTTGCCTTTTGATTTGATAGAGGCTACTAGTTTTTGATTATACATCATGGTTCTTCCTTTTTACGGCGTACACTCTAAACGCCTAGTTATTAAAGAGTGTTAGTGTAGGACCACCCTACAAATTTATTTATATCGGCACTTCGATCAGTTGAAAAATTCTCCAATCTCTGCGATCAGCCACTTTTTTCTTCTTGTTCTCTTCCTGAACATACTTCAAGAAGCTCTGTGCCTGTTCCATAGTACCGTAGAAGATGTCATTACCGTAAGCATAAGTTCCTACCGAGCCGGTTTCGCCTTCCCAGTAATGTCCTACTGCGTAGTTAAACTGTTTTGCTTGTTTCTTCTTTGCCATGATTGTCTTTCATATATGGCGGAATCTTTTCAGATTCTTCTTGTGTCATAAACCGTTGTGGTTCATGTGCCCAATGTGGCATCCATGACCAACCCCACGACTTCCAATATTTGGCAACTAAGTTATTAGCGATAAGAATACCGCCTAGGATTATCAAGAATCCTAAAACTGTTAAAACTGATCCGGCTAAAAATACTGCCGCCTGATCCATATCCATACTACTTCTCTTTCTTAAAAATGGTGCGCTAGACAGGAATCGAACCTGCTATCGGGAGTTTAGAAGTCCCTGCCTATCCATTGAGCTTCAAGCGCATTATCGTTCCCAAATTGTAGTCATGTTGAGCCAACGTGCTACGGGTTTAACTACCAGCGGAATCATTAAGCAAAGAATCCAAACCATTTGGATGTATTCTGCTTCTGTAAATTTGTAGGCAATGTTAGCAAAGCCAACTACTAGATAAATGGCGGACAGCCAAAAGAGGTAATGTCCGCCACTGCGTTGCCAAAGTAAACGTTTTAACATATTACTTACCGTTGGTAGTAACAGTAGGAGTTACAACACCGTTGATAACCAAAGTTTGACCTTTGAAGTTGGCAATAGCATCGGGCAACTTACGCATGGCTTCTGCTTCTGCCTCCGCCTTCAACAATGGAATTGCCATCGGATTGGCCTGCATCGATTCGTTACGTTTCTTAGCAGTAGCAACTTTGACTTCTTCGGTCTTGTACTCGTTCTTGGCTTTGACCAATTCGTTGGCGCTGGCTACAACAGAGTCTGCAGGCACAATGTTACGAATAAGAACTTGTCCAATTACAATAGTACCATCCAACTTTTCTTCAGCCAGTGTACGAGTAACTTGTTCTTTGATTTCAGTTTCCATTGCTTGACGTGCATCACCCATTTCCAATGCTTCATACTTACGTGCGGCTTTGTAGATAGCATTACGTGAAGCATTAAAGATGTAATTATACATCAAGTAAACATCGCCATTATGACTAGCGTGGAATGATTTATTTTTTGTATTATAAATCTCGGCCACTTGTGCTTGATTGATATTATAAGTAACCAACGCATCAAAGTCCTTCATTGTGCTATTATCTTTAGCCAATGGAGTCATGTCTTCAACTTTGACACTAATTTCCTTAGTTGGGAATGTAAGTACATCGCCGATAATAGTTTGGTTAAACGAACCAGGAAGCAATTCCTCATTCTTGACCTGCTTGTCAAAACCGACACGGAGACCAACTTCACCAGTTTCGATACGAGTACAACCCGTTGCCAAAACTGCGGCGGCAAGAATAGAGAGAGTTAAAATACGCTTCATTGTTTTTCCTTAAAATAAAATTACGATTGCTGTCATCACCATTAGTGCTAACAGTGAAACAATTATACTATAGGCCAATGACTTTGTCAATGACCAACGCTCCTTGCCCTCCATTTTCCTCCAGGTAGTAATACCTAAATGGATCAGGACGGCAAGGATTGCAAAGACTAGCCAAAGTCTAATCATTGTGTTACCTTAAGAGCGGCATCGACTGCGGCCTTAACAGCGGCATCCAACTGCTCTTGTGTGTAGGCTTCATCCTGGACAGGTGCTTTGAAAGCATCGTCTGGATGTACGCCCAATTCACCAATAACTTCGTAGCGGCAAGCACGACCCTTAGACGCATTGTAGTCAGTAGGAATGCTTACAACATCACGTGGATTGATCTTAAGGATCACTGTACGTTCACCACCAAAGTGGTCCAAGTACTCACGTGAGCAGAAGTGCAGACCAGAACTACAAGTGTTTTCGGCCTTGTCGTCAACTTGGTTGCGCTCCATTTCAACAATCTGTCCAACAGAGTTATCCATTGTACCACTGTGGCAATCCTTATAGTCCTTACGAACTTTCTTGTATGCCAAGAAGTGACCGTCATTGGTAATTGGCAAATTACCCTTTTCCAAAAACTTGTACAGTTCTGTAACAGCACGATGACTTGGGTTGCTCATCAAGTTCTCCATAAACTGAACCATAGGCTCAATTGGGAAACCATCTTGGTACATAGAAATAATTCTATCTGCCAATGTGTTGTGGAACTCTTGTCCCTTCCAGTAGAACTTGTCTCCTTGGATAGCGATGTTACCAGCACCATATTCGAGCACAATTTTCTTTGGCTCAATTACTTCCTGTACTGTGTCCCAGTCACCTGTCTTAATTGCTTCTTTGACTTTCTCATAGGCAATATGAGTAGAAGTAATTGTATGTGGATTGTTGTTAATTACAACAACAATATTTTTGCCTTGAATCAAATATGGAAACATTTTAAACACCTTTCTGTGTGTCAATCAAATTAACGTACTCAGCAACTTCATGATTTGGCGCACTACGCAAGTATGCCAACAACGGATAACGCTTACTAATGGTTGCACATTCATCAGTAAACTTCTGCACTTGAGCTTCTGGACTAAAGGTTACACCAGGAGCATAACGATTGCACAAACGCTTCAAACTTTGTTCACTGTACTTAATCTTTTCATAGCCCTTGAACTGTTTTACCAATTCAACATACGGACTATTTTTGTTAGTAACATTAAACATGATGCTTTCATTATACTGCAACAGGTTGAAATTGTCAACAGCCTGCAATACCAAACTCATAACAAGTTTATTATCAATTGGCTTGCTCAAAACACTAACAATGTGCTCTTCAATGTTGACCCAATTCTTTTGAGTCTTAATAAACTCAATGTCGCCTTTACGCACACCGTAGATTGTAGTCTTCAAACCAGTTAAACCACAGTCTTTCAAATCGTTGTAAAACTCTTTGACGTTGCTCATACCATACTTACTTTGAACTTCAAAACCGCTCAAAGGCAAGTAGTAGTAAGTAGTAGCATCATCAAAACTGTCAGCCTTACCAGCATCACGCCAAACCATTTCGCGTTCACGATAGTAGCCACCTGTGCCACGTTCTTGCAAACACAAGATTGTAACGTTCTTTGCCAAACCAACTTGACGTTCTTTCTTCGACAACGAACTGGCTTTTACAATACGATCCTCTGGAGGATTAGCAATAGCCTTAAAGAACGCCTTAGTGTTCATGACTTTGTCTTTGTTTAATTTATCTAAGACAAAGACTGTAGCACTATTGTCTGGCTTAGTTTCACGATAGTGGAACTTGGCACGTTCAAGGGCACCGATATTGGTATCATTAACGATAAACTGTACACGGTCCTCTACAGTAATGCCCCAGTAGGCAAACATATCGTAATGCCCTTGAGCGTTCTTGTTATCACTGTATTGTGTGTCAGCCTTACGGTTAGGATATGCCTTAGTGTGCTTGGCATAGTTAAAACCTCTGATAACGATGTTGTATTTCTTAGCAAGATCTTCAACACCCATTTTGAAAGTCTTAGTACCGCCGTAACGGCTGTCATCGAATGTAGACAGGTTAGTGTCTGCTACATACTTCTTAACCGCCGCTTGCCACAAACCATTATGATACTTCTTAGTCAAGAAGATAGCACGATCCCACAGGTTAGGAATAGCATCTGCTTCTTTGGCTACGTGAACAGCCAACTGAGCATTTACTGCCTCTAACTTGCGCTTGATGGCATCTACAGTCTGAGGAATGTATGACAAACCTTCACGGCTTGCTTGGAAGTCTAATTCGCCAATAGCAAAGTGCATTTCCAAACCACAGTTCAACAACAGGCGCAATTCGCCCATAGCCTGTTCTGTGTTAGGAACATCTATAGGATAGGCAATATTGCCCATGATGGCTACAGCACGACGGTGTCCGTCTGTGTATGAGTGAACGCCTGGAATGATATCCTTAGCATCATATTCTACATCACGGAAACGGAAGTCGCTGACACCGCTGATAACTGGGCGCAGAGCAAAATAAGTGTAGACATATCGTGCTTCTTCTTGGAACTTACTAAAGTCCCAACGGTCACTGACTGAGAATTTAACTTCGACACCGTCGGGTTCGCTGGTTTGTTCTTCACCCATCTTGGCAATACTAGGCACACCTGCTTCGTTAATAAAAGCAGAGTAAACACCTTTAACGCCGTCTTTGATTGCGGTTACCGTGAAGTTATCTGTATAACTAAAAGGACTCTTAGAACCCAAACCTAATGCGCCGATAAAATCGTTGCTGTTGGTCTTAGTACTTTCAAAGTATGTGGTATAGATGTTTGTAACTTGTTCGTGGCTCAAACCAGTACCATAGTCACGAATACTAAACCAAGGTTCCAATTGGTTGGGCAAGTGTACATCAAAAGGAGTATCTTGTTTGCCTGCGGCAGTATGGCTATCTACTGCGTTACAACTCAGTTCACGGATGATAGCACGGATCTTGTTAGCATACAAGCCTGAACTCAAAATGTTAAATGCCTTAGCAGAGTTGCGAATACGGAACTCGCCCACTTCACTTACATTACTCAAAATTGCTTCGTTTTGCGGAGCATTGTTAATAATCATCTTTAGCCTTTCTGCGCCTAGTTGTTTACTGTATGTGTATATTATAGCAAATGAACTGTGGTCTGTCAACTGTCGATGAGTCCAAAATATGAACCCATCGACACAAGATTAACCAATTTGATCTATGCGGGCTCTCCAATAGATCTCATAAGTGCCTTGATTACAGGCTTCTGCGTAGGTTTCGGCCTCTTCGCGGGTAGTGAAGAATTTGGTTTCTTCTGGGCAAGGACGCTGTCCCCATCCTGCTTCGTACTCAGTTACGGTGACTTTGTACAGGGTGCTAACTCTAACTTCGGACATTTTGGGCTCCTTTCTTACTAGGCTTTTAGTATAAGCGATCTAGTAAGAAATGTCAATCGTAAAAAAGGTGTTGTATTTCTACAACACCCTTGCGCTTAAAAAGCGTCCCAGTAAGAGTAAGTCTTCTCTTTAACTTTGGTAAGGATAAGGCTTGCACCTTCCTTGTTAGTGAACACGTACTTGGTACCATTGTCATCAATCTTCTTCAACTCGTCCGGAGTGAATCGGATACCCTGCCAATCCCAATCTTCGTCACCAGTTTCTTCGTCACGTTCAATAACCTTGTAAGAAATGTTGACATTCTTGTTAAGAGGATTGCCTTCCCATTCCTTGTCTTCAAAATTGTTTTCTTTGACTTCTTCGCCATTGATAACCAACTTGATTGCATAACGAGAAGTCGAACCGTATTCTGGTTTGGCATTCAGCATAGTCATTGCTTCCTGCGGAGTTTCGTCGAAACGATTCATTTCTTCAACCAATGCCTTCAGCATGTCAAAGTTGAATTGGTCAAACGTACCAGCAATACCTACAATCTTTTCAATGTGTTCTTTGTTTTGAAGATTGTCCATGCAGTATTCACGAATGAAGTCTGCATCCAAGCCCTTATACTCAAGGCTGTAATAAACACGACCAGGACGATTACGCATATGGCTATTAACACGCCATTTGTCGTTACAAGTAAGCACAAACAACTTTTTGGTTGGGTACACACCGTCCAGCAGAGTCAGCATCTGTTCTTGCTCGTGTTCATCATAGACTTTTTCAAATTCATCAAACACTACAATTACAGGTTGTTCAATACTTTGAATGAACGCATTGAATTGGTCTCCACACCAAGGAGCATTGATTACAATAGTAGGAATACCTTTGTCATATCCCTTGACAGAAAGCATCTTAGCCAATAGTGTTTTGCCAGAACCTTTTTCACCAGTAAGCATTACGCCAGTAGTACTGGGACGATCCTCAAACGCATAAAGAATACGGTCGGCACGTTTGTTTGTATCGCCGTAAATCTTGCCTTTGATTTCGAACTTGTCAATTGTTTCAAGAAACAACTGCCCAGACATCTCGTCCTTTTTAACGACATAGTTACCAGCCGGCAACTTCTCTTGAATATCAAGTGCTTCTTTTTTGGATACTCGGTAAGTGCTACCTTGCTTTAGGAAATAGGTCATGTGATCTTTCTATGAAATAAAACTGCGATACTGTGTATTATAGGCTCGGACAGGGCATCTGTCAATGTGTTTGGTAAAATAAAAAAGGGCCCGAAGGCCCTTTGGTTGTTTGGGTTACAAGGTAAGTCCTACCCCGGAGTTGCAGTTTCTTAGGCTGCTACTAGACCATTGTCGGCTGTGAAGCCTTCAACAGTGAAGTACTCAAATGTAGATGCGTTTGCATTTACTAGTTTTGCTTGATTTACGGTCATCGCCTACCGTGTTGCCGTCTCTACTATCTACCCCTGTCGAAACCATGGCAGGCCCATCATAAAAACACAATACCAAAGTAAATTTACAATGAATACCAAAGTAAATTTATGTCCTTATGGTGGACCTGGCGGGAGTCGAACCCGCGTCCAGAAGTCCTTCGCTTTGAAGGGATTACAACAATTCTTTAAACGCCTGCCTTTGCTAATGTGCCAAATATCCAAGGTTTTGGATCTAAGTCAATTGTCCAAGATGTCGGTTCATTTCTCATATCTTTTTTGTACACAATATTTATTTGGTCGTGTGTTAGTTTGACTAAGAAGCCGTCTGTTAATTGTTTTAGATTAGCCTTAACTGTTGCGTAATCTACAAAGGCAACAGCGAATGTTCCTTTAATTTGGACTATCATTAAATGATTAAAAACTTTGTCTAGTGTAGTTCTTTGATTCTTACTTTCGTAAACATTTTTTAATTTAAGACTGATTGTCTTTTTAGGAGTTCCTGACTTTGCGTAGAACAAAGGTTCGTTGCCAGTTTTAACTTCTACGTCGCCATTGGTCCAATCGGTAAATTTTATATCGTAATCGCGAACGTCAGTCCACTCGATGTTCTTTTTATGATTAGATAATTGCATTGCCGCAATAATGAATTTTTCTTTCATCATTCGATTTGTGGATTCATTTAATACTGTCTGATGACAGATGTTATTACAAGCATCTGAAAACTTGTCAATATCTACCCAATCTAAAAATTCATTGTACTGCATTGTTATTCGCCATCTGGAAATTTATCGTGCCAGTCCATGATCCACCAAATGACCCAACCGACCACTGCGGCGATAATTAACCAGAACAGCAACGTCATAATAAATCTAAGTCCTTCTTAAATTTTTCAATTTCATCTTTAAGATGTAATTTTTCTTTTTTAAGATTACTTACTGCTTTGTCGTCTTGGTATCTATTAAACTCTTCTTGAATTAAACGATCCAATTCGTCGTGCTTCTTTTGTAAATGCTTAATGTGGTGTTGAATTTTTTCACGATCCATTGCTACTCCTATTCATTGCATTTCTAATTATATCAAGTTCGCTTTTTAAACGACTGCGTTCTCGATTTATATACTCAACGCTTTCCTGTAACAGTCGAACCTGCTCTTGAAGTTGTCGAACCTGTTGCTCCAGCGGAAGAAGATTTGGATCTTTTTCATGTACATGAATCTTTACTTCTTCACTGTATGCTGGAATCATTGTGCTACTTCCTCTTTTGCTGGCTCTTCTGCCGGTGCTTCTGTATTTACTTCAGGCTTAGGAGCTCTTGCTTCAAATCCACTGAGTAAGTTGGCTCTTGCAGTTTGGACTATTGTATCTAATTCTGCATCACTAACACGACCTCTAGTAAATTCTTTTAGTACATCAGCAAAGGCCGCCCCAACTACTGCGGCAATATCTGCTACTGTACCAATTGGCTTGCCTTCATTATGTTTTACTAATACTGCGGTTCTGCCATAGATGAAATGCTGAATGTCGCGATCCAATGTTACTAGTACATCTGGTGTAGGATCGTTCATTAACTCCTTGAGCATATGAGCGAATGTTGCTACATCGCGTTTGATTTCTTTTTTATCCATTACTTACCTGCGGATTCTTTACGTTCGTTCTTTACTGCGGTTACATCGTTACGAACTTCTTTACATAGTTTGGCTAACTCTTGTAAGTGCTTGCGAACACGAGTACCTGCGGCATTAACACCCTTGTCATAGAACTTTTCAAAGTCACCTTCTGCGGCTTCGATTAGTTTTGAAAAATCTTGAAATCTGTTTGTTGCCATAATGTTTCTCCTTGTTATTATGTTTATTACTTTTAGCCAACTTGGCTGGGCTTTTCTGGCCGTGTAGTACAGAATTGACACTCTGGATCCTTGCACGGTTCTTCTAGCCACTTATTACACAACTCGCAAAAATACGCATCGTACTTGTTGCTATATTGTTTCTCACTTTCACAGACAGGACACTTATAACTTATGTCCATAATCCGTGCCTCACTTTGATTAGGCGAATCATCATAGCCTCATCTTCTTTTTCATAGTCTGCTTCGATTTTACGAAGTAACTTGTGTGCTTTATCGCTCATCTTTCTAAGTTCAGGAGTCTTGTCATTACTGAAACTTAATTTGCCACCGTTGGCTAAACGTGCGGCTTCACAGTAAGCAGTCCAGCCACTTGCTTCCATCGGCTCTGGACGATTACGATATACCTGTGTCCACCATGTGTACAAGTCTAAGATTTCCTGCGCTTTGACTGCCTGCGGAGTAAGTTCGCCAAGGTTCTTACTGTCTGGTCCAACTTCGTCTTCTTTCCAACGTAGATTACGTTGCCATTCAAGGTTGTCAAGTCCGGCTTGAGGACAACGCCAAGTGCGCCATCTGAACCAACCAGTAGCCCAAAACGGTGCTTTGTATTTTTCTCTTTCACTCTTGTCACTCCATGCTATGTGCCACCAGGCTAGTTCAACCTCGACAAAATCTTGAAGTTCATTAAAGAGACAAGGTAAAAAACGATTACCAACATCGTGCCAATCACCGGGCTTGATATCACGAGGATGAGCGGTAAGGGCATGAGTTTTAGTAACCCAACGGTTGTTAATGTAATATTTGAGAGCATGTAGTTTATCCGGAATAAAAAATACAACTGTTTGTAAATGATCCAATCCTTCTTCTGCTAACCACCAACGGATAGGATACGCGGCTTTAGCACGAGATTCCCACTCGTCCCACTCTTCGCTAGTCCCACACTTTAGTTTAGTAGTACCACGAAGCCAATCTGCAAATTTTGAACAAGTCCAATAATGATTACGCATTTTAATCTATCTTATCTATTCCGTAGAGTTGCATGAAGCCGACCTTGTACACCGAAAACTCTATTGCCTCACTTAGTGTAGCAAACGTTCTCGATGAAAGTGTTCCAGCAGTCATGTAGTATCTTACCTTATACATCACTATACTATATGATCCGCTACCCCAAAGTCAACCACTTCTTGTGCAGTTAGGTAAACATCGCTGGCTGGTAGTAGTTTTGCTTTAACTCTACTTTTAACCAAGCCTGTTGTTTCGGTTAGAATTGTTATCATCTTTTCATTTAACAATTCGGTTTCTTTCATTTCTGCTTTTAGGTCGTGATACTTAGCATCCATTCCGGATGTAAATTGGTGACACATAAAACTAGTATTACTAGCCGCATAACGATGCTTTTTATCACCGCAGGCAAAAATTAAAAATGCCGCACTCATGACAGCACCAATTCCAATAGTTCTTACAATATGTGGACTGCTACGCATTACATCAATTAACGCTAGAGCCTGATACAAATCTCCGCCCGTGCTGTTAATATACAAGGTCAAAGTTCTACCTTCGCCTTGTAAATTTTCATAGAGAATCCATTTGATGGCTTCGCCTACTGTATCTTCATCTATCTCTCCATTCAAATAAAAAGTAGAATTTTCCAGTAATCTAAGATCAATTCTATCTTCCGCATTGAACTCATCAATTTTTTTCATTTTCACTCCGGTATATATTGTCCAAAGCCGTTCTCTTGGAAGTGTGTGTATACGGCATCTTTATCTATTTCATCTAATGCTTTTACTTCTTGTGCAAATGTATTAATGTTAATAGTTCCGTTTGAACTTTTAGAACTTTTTAACATTTGGAGTATATCTGCTAAATGGCCTAATCTTTCCAATCCAACATCTACTTCTCCATCTTCAAATAACTTGTATGCCCTTTCGGCATGGTCCGAGCAATACTCAAACATAGATGCTTCGAACTTCTGAACGTGTGCTTGTGACATGATTCCTTACTTTATTAAGTGCTACTATTATAACACATTTATTTAACCTGTCAAATACTTATCTACTCAGTTAACATAAATACACGTATAAAGAGCGGAGCGTAAAATGGGTGATATATTCAAAATAATTGGTGATTTGGGTATGCCGGTAGCGGCGGCATTGGCAGGTGGATACTTTGTTTACCTAACAATCAAATTACTACTACAAGGTGTTTTGGGAAGTATCAAAGGTATGGCCGGTATTATTACTGCGTTAGACAATCGTGTAAAAACAATGAACCACGATGTTGTACGTATTGATACTATTGTGTCCAACGCATTAGGTTTACGCCCTGACGTAGATCGTATTGCTAGAGCAGATGGTAAGAACGATGCTAGACGAGACTAATACAAAATTACAAGATGCAATTATAACGTTGCATGACATAGCCAGACTAATTGAACAAGAAGTTGGCCGAGGTAACCTTAGTGACGATATTAGAAACTGTGCTAATAGAGTCAATGTATTGATTAAGGAAAGAGTCGAAAATGCTGTATGTTGATTACAGTTGGGATTTAAATCCTAGCGGTATCATATTCGATGAAGAACTTGATATTGATAAGTTAGGTTGGAAGCACGGCGATTGCTTTAGAATTACCAACGTTAATGGTAAGGCAATGCTGGTTAAAATGCACCCAGTAGAGCAATTTGTAAAAGGATACCCAGTAAATGTTCAAGAAGAATAAATGGCAGTTGTGGTATGATGCACAACCCCAACACATCAAAGATTGGATGGATCAGCCAAGAGCAATTTGGTATGACAGCGATATGTGGAAGGCTGGCATTACTGGATTAGTTGTTGGTTTAATAATAGGGATGATTATATAATGGATGTCGTAGAGTTAGTCAATAAGTATGGGTTTCCAATCGTTATGGCGGTTGGTATGGGTTTCATTATCAAATACGTTTGGGAATGGGCCACAAAAGAAGTTAAGCCAGTTATCAGCGATGCTAATACTGTGTTGATTGCTCTTATCGACCGTATCCGTATGCTAGACAATGACTTGATTCGTCTTAACCAAAAAGTTAATACAGTCTTACACCTACGTGGTAAGATGATTGAATCGGATCGTGTTATGGAAACTGCACTTGTAGAAGCACAGGCTAACAAGAAGTTCCACGAAGCAATGGAAGAAGCAGACAAGATTGGCGCAAAGAAAGTTGACCCGGACGATAAAAAGACTGCGGCCGCTGGCGAGAGTTAATAATGTCAACAATTATAGCCACCTTGGTGATGGTTCAAATCACCATAGCCTGTGTTACCCTTTATCTTCATAGAGGACAAACACACAGAGCAGTAACATTCCATCCAGCAGTAAATCACTTCATGCGTTTTTGGCTTTGGCTTACAACAGGTATGGTTACCAAGCAATGGGTAGCAATACATCGCAAACATCATCAAGCCAGCGATACAGATTTAGATCCGCACAGTCCACAAGTTTACGGTATTAAAACTGTGCTATTCAAAGGCTGGAGTTTATATCACTCTGCCAGTAAAGATACCGCAATGGTTGAAAAGTTAGGAGTAGGTACTCCTGATGATTGGCTAGAGCGTAATGTTTACACCCTACACAGCCGCCTTGGAATTCTCTTAATGTTAGTCATAGACTTATTGTTCTTTGGTCCTTGGGGTATTCTTGTGTGGGGCATTCAAATGATATGGATTCCATTCTGGGCCGCTGGTGTTATTAATGGACTGGCACATTGGTGGGGATATCGTAATACTGACACCAAAGACACTAGCCGTAACTTATGGCCTTGGGCTATTTGGATCGGTGGTGAGGAACTACATAACAATCATCATGCCGATGGGGCCAATGCTAGTTTCCGTCAACGTTGGTTTGAATTAGATATCGGTTGGATCTATATTAAGGTACTACGCTTCTTTAACCTTGCACAGGTTAGGAATTAACAGCAATAAACTCTGCTTCAGGAATACGTGTCTTAGTATTCTTACTTCCTAGTACTACTACAATTCTGCGTCCTATTTCTGTATCCAACATCATTACTATGCAACCTCCACTGGCTCTTATGTAGCCAGTTTTGCTGACAATAAATTCATGACGCTTGCCAATAATTGGATTAGTATTATTAAAGATAAACCACTTTTTCTTTATCTTAATTTTAACCTGCGGTGTGCGTGATGCTTCAATAATCTCTGCGTAGTTCTTTGCCGCTAGAACTAGTTTAATTAAATCAGTGGCTGTGCTTACATTAAACACACTAAGCCCTGTAGGTTCGACATACTTTGTGTCGTGCATACCTAACAGATGTGCTTTAGTATTCATTGCTCTAACACAGGCATCCTTACCATTAGGATAGTATTGACACAGTAGATCAGCCGCTTTGTTGTCGCTGTGTACTAATGCTAGTTGTATTGTTTCGGCTCGGGTATACTTACCGATTTGTTCATCTAAGTTTTGATTAGCATCTAACACAACCATTGCCGTCATTAGTTTAGTAATGCTGGCAATACTACGCTGTTGATCTATGTTTTCGCTTTGAATAATTCTGCCGGATTCATCGGCCACGAGCCAGCTCTGAGCGGTGATAGACAGAGGTTTGGCAGTGGCGGCGCTTGTTTGCCCATGATGTAAAAAGGCAAAAAATACCAATATAGATATAACTCTACACATCTGTCTATTGTACACTCTGCTATAATCTCTGTCAAATTATTTTTCATGTGCTATGAATTCACCATTCCAATTATCTGGAAGGTTCTGTTCTTTCATAAACTCGCAACGTTCAATCCAGATTTTGTAGTACTTGTCCATTTGTCCACCAAAGTTGCCTTTTAGTTTTTTACACATAGCGGCTGCTTCGTCGAACTTCTTTTGTTTATACAAGGCATGCATCAACTCGTGCTGTACTTTATCTTTACTGTAATCTTCACCTTTGGTTCTTAATGCTGTATAGATTAAGTCTGCTACAGTTTTGCCTTTAGGTTGTAAGTTATCTAGCATTAGATAGAAGAAGTCATCTTTAGTACGGTTGTAAGTTTCAGCACCGATGATACATAACACGCCATAGGCCTTACAACGTGCTTCTAAACGAGCGGCGGTTGAAACCATGTCACCTAAGATGTCGTAACTATGTCTGTCAGTTGATCCCATCTCACCAATAAAGCCAATACCTGAGTTACAACCCCAACCCATTGCGGCTGGTGGTAAGCCTTGTGCTTCCATTAGTTTAGTATACTCATCAACAGCATCTAACATCTGTAAACCAACAGCAACAATAGTACGGGCATGATTAGGATCTTCAATCGGAGCACCGTGTATGTGCATACTTGCGTCACCTACATACTTTATGACCATACCCTTGTTGTCCATGATAGGCTGACTAATAGCATCCATGTAACCGTTCATATACTTGCCTAATCCAGCAACATCATCACCGTAGTGTTCTCCAATGGGTGTAAAGCCACGCAAGTCACTGAACATAACGGATACGTCTTTACGCACACCACGCTTGATTAGGTCTGGATCTTTTTGTAGCATTTCTACTACTTCCTTACTACAGTATCCAGCGAACTGTTTCTTAATTGCCTGTTTCTGTAAAAACTCGCTTATAAACTTAACGCCATAACAATGAAGAGCAACGATAATAAGGCCAAACGCGATCGCAGTCGCGTCTCCCAAGACGAGCCAATTATTGAAAGCGTAGATAGTACCAGGAACGATGGCACCAACAATAACCACAGTAGCACCAATGCCAACATAAGTCCACCTCGATAAGAAAATTAATAATATGCCAAGTGATACTAATGCTAAAATTTCAACCCCGTCGGCATAGTCGGGACGTTGAATAACAATGCCGTTAACCATTGTACCAATTACTGCGGCCTGCACTTCGTGAGGAAATACAGCACCTTTGCTTGTCGGTAACGGATTACTAATACCAGCGGCAGTAGGACCTACAATAACGACGGCGCCACCTAAATCTTTTGGAAGTTTAACAGCACTAACGCTATGAGCTTCTTGGCTCCAATCGATCCAAATTCTTCCTAAACTATCTGTAGCAATAGGACCAAACTTTGGAATACGCATTTTCTCAACGCCGCCTTCAAAAAGTTTTACTTGGAAGGTAGAGTCTCCTGCGGCGACTCTAAGTGTCTCTAAACTCAATGCTGGATATAATTTGCCGTCTACAGTAACAATTAACGGCATGCGGCGATTAACACCATCTACTTCTGGAAGTGTTCCTGTAATGCCAACACCTGCGGCATTTTGTTCTAGTTGAGGAACGTTGGCGATTAGTCCCGGGTATTGAATAATTTGATCTAGATGTTCTGGACCTAGTACAGCCGATCCTGGAACACGTGGTGTATTCTTTGTTTTCTGTGCTGGCGCACTTCCTAGTACTACAGGGAACTCTTTTAGAGTTTGTCCTAGCGCACCATCTCCACCAGTACGATCTGTCTCTGGCAAAGAACATTAAGTACAACAAGTCCTGCATTTCTTTGGTATAGTTCCTTCACAAGTTTAGCATATTCTGCTCTTGGTAAGGGCCACTGACCATATTTGTCTAACGTGGCTTCGTCGATATTTACAGTAACTATGTTGTTAACTGTAACTTCTTTACTTGTAATTAATGTGTCAAAATAACGTAGTCTTACGCTTTCAACAAATGTAGGATCTGCAACTCTGACACCAACAACTAGTGCTAGAGTTAGTAAAGCAGTCCATGGACTTACTAGTATTTTTTTGAATTGTATTTTCATTTTTTAAATCCTGGCTTTGGTAAGTGGTTGCGGCCGTAACTAATTCTACTGCCTATAATTTGTTCTAATGCTGTATGTAAGGCTTGTCCTGATAAATGTTTACGCAACCATTTTTCTGCTAAGTTGTTAATAATCTTTTCATTAGCGTGTGCAAAGCCGCCTTTACTTTTAGCGTGTACATAAGCGTGATATGCTTCGTGGGCCGCAACAGCAACGTCTCGTGCCGCGGTGCTGTCTAGATTTGGTAAGTTGATACTGCCAACGCCGTCGCCTGTATCCCTAAACATTGGATCTCCGCTACTCTGGTAGACATAATACATTCCAGGACCTAATTCGTCATCATCGTCAGTTACTCTATCTCTACCTAGAATATTTCTAACTACATCATATGCTGTCCAAAGCGTGGCTGCAGGTTCTCTGCTTAATTTTGTAGTTGGAAGCATTATTTTATCTTCAGGATCGAAGTCACCATATCTTGCTTTTAAATCGGCGTCACTTGCTTCTGCTTCTTTTATAAATTCTTTTGCTCTCATGATCTTGGTGCCGCGCCGTTTCGAGTAGCAGGATCCCATGAGTGGCAACCCTTGGGTCGTCCGTCTTTGTCGCAAAATGCTATTCCGGCGCAGCCTGCTAAGGTTGTAATAATTGCTAATATTAAGATGTTTTTCAGCATCCAATATTTAGTTAGATTTTATTGGCGAACAACTGTGCTACAACCCGCTGGATTTGTACAACTTTGAATGATGCTAAATGATTTGCCGCCTGTTTGTTGCAGGTCAACACTGGCTGGGCCACCTGCGTTAGTTACATCAATAACTGCTCTGTTAGCAGTATTTCCTGTTTGTGTCACTAGTGCTGAGTTGTTATTTCCTGTTAGTGTAATATCAGCGAAATGGCCAGCACCGCCAGACTGTGTAGTGTTTACAGTATTAATATCGCCTGTAACTTTACTGAACAATATGTGATTACCGGTTTGTGTATGATTTACAGTATTACCATTTCCTTGTATTTTAGTTTCAGCATAATTTGAACCACTAGCATTTGACTGATTAGTAGTTATGTTATTGCCCCACCCAGGCACTTCTTGCTTTAAGTAGTTACTGCCAGTTTGAGTATTATTAACAATATTGTTGTTTCCTTCTAAGGTAAATTCGATTTTGTTCTTAGTACCACTTTGTGTAATAGTTACATTATTGTTAGTACCGTATGTTTGTGTGATGTACAATTCGTTATTGTAGTTTTGTGTACCGTTGTTCCAAGTATTAATTCTAGTTTGTTTAACATCTATATCTGCTGGAGGAACGTATGAGCCACCGCTACCTATAACTTGATCACCAGGCGCATTTGTTTGTGTAATTGTTCCACCTTCAACTACTGGTCCTAATAAAACTGTTGTACCCGACACGTCAACTACTGCGCTGTTAGAATAAACAAATCCACTAGTGTCAATTGTATTTGTTTCAGTAATCCACCCTGTAGTAAATGCAGAGTTAGGTACGTTCATACGGCCTGCACCGTAGTCCCATTGAAAACGTAGTCCATAGCCGCCGGTGTCGTTCCAGTACCATGCTTCAAAATTATAAGTCTGTCCTGCTACTATGTCTATCCAGCCAGACGCTGTATAGCCACCTATACTCTGAAGTTGGAATGTAGATCTATCGTTGATAACTGTTTGTCCGTTTACACTCATAACAAATCCGTCATCGCTGTTGCTATAGAAGTATAATCTATATACAGTACCTGCAGGATAATTTTGTGTCGTCGGAGCAGTAATCGTTCCGTTGAATCTAACTAAGGTACCAGTGTCCATATTTGGAAAACTGCCGTTAGTCGGAACATAAACTCCGTTACTAGTTGTACCAATACTAACAGGCTGTCCACCAGGTGGCATATCAGGTACACGATATGGCCCTAACCAGTTTTTAATACAACCTAACCAACCGCAGTTATAAGTGTAAGGATCGAATTTGTAGACTTTATAGTTTAATCCCTGCTGTATGTTTTGTGTTGTAGTTGTTGCTGTGCCGTTTGCTTCTATGGTGCTGCCATTAACGCCGGTTGTAGTAACTGTATTAATTGGTGTTGTAGTTGTTGTCAGAACACCGTTTACAATTTTTGTAGTTACTACGTTAGACGCAACCTTAGTTTGATATACTGCTTCAGTACCATTTGTACTTGTGCTAGTTCCGTCGCTGTAAGTTGTTGTAGTTACAGGTGTGCGATAAACAGTAGTTGTATTACCATTAACCACAGTTCTAGTTGTATAAGTTACACTAGTTCCTGTTACTGTAGGAGTCGGAGCAGGAGCCGCACCGGCAGTTGCGCCCGTGCCAGCATTGGTCACTGACATTGTGTTATTATATCCACCAGCAGTACCACTAGTAGTACCACCAGTAGCACTAGGGCCGCCACCGTTAGCGTTAGCAACTAAGCCAACTGTACTCGAACCAGGCACTCCATCGCTGTTAACGATACAGGCATTTGATCCGCCCCATGCACCTTGACAAGCACCGAACCCTGGATTTGATACCCAACCTTGTGCTGTTATATTATTATAAGGCCCAAACTCCGGGTTATACAATAAGTTGCCGCCGCCATTAAGTTGGAATGTAGGAGCACGATACCAAGGACCATAATCACCTGCCCAGTAACTTCCATCAATACCGTACATACTGACTGTGGCATAGGCTACTTGGCTTGCTTGTGCCGCAGTAAGCGTTGCACTGATAGTTACTGTAGTCCAAGGTACCGCAGTATCAATACAAGGATTACCACACACAGCATTTGGGTTTGGTAAGTTAGCAGAGTTAGTTGAGTTTACGCTAGTGATTAATCCACCACTGCTGTTATAGAACTGTATCTTTACGTTAGCCGTATCACTTTGTCCTGCACGGCCGCCGCCGTTGTGTGCTAGTACACTCATTGTAAATGTACCGCCTTGTTGCATATTACTATCAAACACTACTTGTTGACTAATTGTAGTAGTAACATAAGCAGTAGCAATAGCATTATAAGTCACAGCCTGACTATGTGCGCTAATGCACACAGTTAAAAACACAAGGAACTGTAATAAACGTTTTATCATTTTTGTATCAAGGTAATAATAGTATTACCTCCCTGATTTATTCTGTTCTTAAATTCTAAATTGCCCTGTGTTTGTAATATTGTTGAGTTTTGTGTGAGTGGTGTTTTAACACATTGTATGTCAGCACCGTTGTCGCGACAGAGTTCAACACTCATATCATCTTTGTAGGCTATAATGCCACTGGACTTTTTATAGTCTGGTAGCACAGGATCTACAGGATCTAAAAACTTTTGATCCAGTATGTTTCCCACAATGTCGAATAAGTTAGCAAGGAAATCATTAGACAAAAAGTTTTTGGCTAACTTATCTTCATAAATCATATTGGCCTGCATATCTAAATAATTCTCCAAACCTTTCTCTTTTAAAAAGTCAAAGTCTAAAGCATTAAATGTTCTCTGTTGTTCTTGTTGTGCTTGTTTGACTTCGCGCGGAGGACTGACAATTAACATATTGCCAATGGCCATTTCACTTAGATTTAATACTTTAGGCGGTGTAGGAGGTTGTGTTCTACTTTGAACTTTAGTTACTTGGAAGGGTTGATTTAGTATTACAGTACCTACATCATTGCTAACTTCAATACTGCCAGTCTTACAGTTAGTTTCAATATCTCTAACTGAGCGTGTTGGTCTATCATTAGGACAACTAGGTAAAAGAATAATTGTACTTTCGCCTAGCTCGTCTACAGTGGCAGTAAAGTCAGTACCGCGTACAGCAACAGTAGCACTAGGAGTAGAAAGGGCCACATTCTGAGGCGAATTCTTAGCAATCTGTCCAGACGCATAACGAACTGTGCCAAGAGCAATCTTAGCACCTAGTTTACCCGCCTTACTTTTTGGATCATAAACGAAATCATCAATTACAAGTTTAGAATTTTCATTGACTTGGACTTTAGTATCGTCCTCAAATGTTATCCCCACCTTGCCCTGCTGGGTCTTGATCGCATCGTTCATTTCCACTCCAGTCCCTTTCGACGCCGTTAGTGTCGAATTCTGTCTCTGGATAGTCGGGGGTGTATTGATTTGTTCCGTTACTTTGCCTATCGCGGCGTAGGCCAACGATGTACTCAGCAACGGAACGCATAATACTACCATCCATAATTTCATGGAACCCTCTTAGTTTTTCTGTAAAATAGTGTAAGTGTTGCCACTTCCTGATATAGCAAGATTAGTTAGATTGCTAACTGATCCTTGTTGTGTAATACCAATAGTATTAGTACTACCTGTTACAGATAACGTTGTGCTGTGTCCAGTAGCAGATCCACCTGTTTGTGCAAGTGTAATGCCATTGCTACCGCCTGTTACAGTAATACTAGCATAGTGATCGTACGCACCAGTTTGTGTTACGTCTGTAGTATTACCAGAACCTGTGATGTTGATAATTGCTTGAGCACCAGTTACACCGTATGCACTCTGTGTTACAGATGTAGTGTTAGTTGCACCAACAGTTGTTAGACTAACTTGACCTTTGTTTCCGGTCATGTTAAGTGTAGTTGCGTTGCCGCCGCCACCTGTTTGACTAACAGTTGCTACAGTTTCATCAGCGTTGATTGTACCTGTAAATGTGTTGTTAGCACCACCACTAGTTCCAACAGTTAATTGGTTACTTGTACCAGTCATGTTAAGTGTTGTAGTTGCACTACCGCCACTTTGAACAAAACTAACAACGTTACCACTGGCTGTGCCTGTACCATTATTGTTAATATTAATGTAACCTGTGTTTCCACCACCACTTACTTGGTAATTTAAATTCACACCAATATTAGCATAACCTTGTACAGTACCACCTTGTGTTGAGTTAACACCTAACGCCAATACGTTAGTTGCTCCTGTTTGCTCAATGTTGATAGTCTGTGCGGCACCAGTTAGTTTAGCAGGATCAGTTGTTCCACCTGCTGTGCCATTTAATAATATACCCTTTACTTTGTTTCCTGCTCCGTCTTGAGTCATAGTAATAGTACTATTATCGCCGGACTGATCAATGTAAATGCTATTGTCAGCCGCATAACCCAATGTTGTCATTGCAGACAACACCAGAATTGTGAGTAATTTTCTCGACAACCCACCAGCGCCTGTGATTCTCTTATGCATCGTTTTTACAGAATTAGGTTATCTTCCCTAACTCGCTCCTTGGTCTAAGACCATTAAAAAATTTAAAGTGCTACCTCTCTTTCTTATTTTTGTTTGTTAACTACTTCTTTTTTAACAAACCCTTTACGCTTCTCTACGTCCTGCACTTGTACCCAATCACCTTCGCTCCCGGTTATGAATACTCGTGTATTTGGCTTAAACTGCCAAGTCCTTTGACTCTTTTCGTTTGGCTCCTTGTATATAAACTGAGCATCCTTTAGAATTGCTTCTGTAGGTAACTTCTCTAGTTCTTTTGCGGCGGTACTGGGTACGGCCTTGGTTTCGGTTTCGGATTTGGTTTGTGATTGAACCACGACATCTTTCTTCTCCTCTACTTTAACTTCTTCTTTAATCTCAGAGCTAATTACCGGCTGGGCCGCTGGTGCTGGTACAGGTGCCTTGGCCGCTGGTGCGGATTCTGGTTTAAACTCCCATACACCTTTACGTTGTCCTTCCTTAATTAACTCTACGACTGCCATTTCAATAGTTGCCTTTGTAGCGTAAGTGCCAGGTTCATTGATAGTTAAACCTGCTTCTGCTTCAAATGCCTTAGTGCCTGCGTCAAAGAATTTTAATGCAGATACGCTGTCTGCTGAACTTAAGATAGTCTTTTGTACTGTCACTGTGGCTAATACCTTACCAGTGTTTACGCTAACTGCTCGTAAACTTACTGTTACTGTATCAGTGCTCCACTGTGTATTTTTGCCTATGCCAAATATACGTTGACCTACACCACCGCTGGTAGTGCTTTGATCGTAGCCTACTATTCCGCCTTCTACAATAATTCCAGCGAATTGCATTGGTAGCAATGGTTTAGCATCTTTACCTTCATATGCTTCGCGCATTTGCCTAATAATTAAACGTTCTTTAGTTAGGTTATCAATGCCCACACGTTCTACAACGTCGAACCATTGACCGCGTCCTACATTTTGTAATGCCTGTATTAAGAATGTTTCTGCACCCTGTGTCACTGCTGTTGATAAACTGGCAATGTTTGCCTGCGGTCTACGTTGACCTGTTTTATCAGTAAAACTATAAACGGCCACGCTTAGTGGTCTTCCAGCGATTGGACTAGGTATTGTATCAAATTCTTTCTTAACATTAGTCATTTGCCCTGTAACTTCAGGACTCTTGTCTAGTACTCCAGTTGTCTGCATAACAGCACAACCTGAAAGCATAGTTAAAACTGCTAGGGATAGTATTGTCTTTTTCATGTCTTAGTTCCCCGGCATTTGGAATGAACTTAATGGAACATACACACAACTCATTCCAGTGTCTGTGCATGATGCTGTACTTGGGTTAGTGGCTGTAGGATCTGCAATCTTTAACATAATGCAGTATCCGTAGGCTGTTGAACAGTTAGCATCGTTAGCACTACTAACTCTGCCCCAACTAATATAGTTGCCCTGGAAGTCAATGTTGCCAGAACAGTTTGTGTTGCTACTTGCTGTACAGTTGTTATTGGCAAACATAGCGGTTGCTACGTTCTGACTAATCTGTGCATAGATACGTGATTCTAAGTTACTAACAAACTTAGCAAGGTTGGTGTTTTTCTTATCTGCGGCTGCTTTGTCAATTTCAGCCTGTAGTTTATCTGCACGTTCTTTCTGACGTGTGCGCTCTTGATTCTCAATGGTTAATACATGACTGCTGTAACCTACGCCGTTAAAGGCAGGACTCTTAAAGGTGTAATCACCTAAAGGTGCTGCCGATACAATCATAGGCAATAATGCTATAAGTGATAATAGTTTTTTCATTCGGTTCGCTCCCGGCTATCTCACTATTATTTAATCTAGAGCAAGAAAGATTCTATTACCACATAATAAAAAAGGGCTCCGAAGAGCCCTTTTATTAATTAACATACTAGTTAATTATTTTCTATCACCAAACAACTGTAGTAAATTAATGAACAGATTAATAAAATCCATATATAGTGTTAATGCACCTGTTACTTCGGTTGCAGGATCAGAGTCGATTGAAACCATTTCTCGTATTTGCTGTGTATCGTAAGCAGTTAATCCTAGAAAGATAATAATTGCTAATGCACTGATAACCATGGCCATTACACTACTACCAATAAAGATGTTAACAATACTGGCAATAACAATAGCAATCAATCCAATGAACATAAACTGTCCAAGACTTTCCAAACTACGTTTTGTAAAGTATCCATAGAAGCTCATTGTACCAAACAAGATCGCCGCACCCATAAACGCACTAACAATACTGCCCATGGTAAAGATAGCAAAAATTGTAGCAAAGCTCAAACCCATTAATGCCGCAAAACCATGTAAGCATAGTTGGGCGACTTGTTTACTAGGGTTATTAGATAGTACCATGCTAACACCAAAGATAGCAACCAGTGGTGCAAAAATTACAATCCACTTCATTACACCTGTAAAGAAGAATTGTAACAATTCTGGGCTAGTACCTACAAAGTAACTAACAATCATAGACACAAGAACTGCTAGGCTCATGTGTCCATAGACACGACCCATTGCTTCATTGATCTGTGCGGCTGAACGGTAAATTCCAGTACCTGTGTAACTTGCACCAAACATAAATTTCTCCTGAAGTTAAAAATGGTGCCCCTTGTCCGACTCGAACAGACCACCTACTGATTACAAATCAGTTGCTCTACCAGATGAGCTAAAGGGGCAATGTTTTTATTATATATGAACTTCGTAAGATTTGTCAACTAGATTTGGCTTAACGGATTGCGAAACCCATTTTACCAACTGGTCTTCTTGTAGCGTAGAAGTTACTGCTGGCATCCAATTTAATTGTGCCCGTGAATACTGGAGGATAGATAACTTCAAAATTGGAGAAGTATGCTCCATTTGATGGTTTACCTTCAGCGTCCTTAGTAGGCTTCTGTTGTAATGAAGTTTTGACTTGTAACATATTGGAACGTTCCAGAACTGCTTTGAAGAAAGCATCTGTCTTGTAGTCCTTGTTTACTTTATTTGCTGTGCCAGTTGCTACTGCGGCTAATAAATGCCAACCAATTCTGTAGTCTGGTCTTGTCGAATCGTCTGTGCCTTTATAAACTAACAATCCTTTTAAGTCGCCTAGTGTTTCGTCATCAACATGCGGCTGATCGCTGTCAATGATTTCCATAATTTTTTCTGCTTGTGTACCATCGATGATGCCTACTTTGACACCTAATTCTAATGCACCAGCAATAGAACCATTTCGTTTCCATTGTGCGCTTTTAGCCACATAACTCATGTCAGGGTCTTTAATAATGTTTACAATGTCTAGTAGCTCTTGGAAGCCTGGGTTGACTTTAGGATCAAACAATCCTTCATAACGTTGCGGGTATGCCGCTATATCGTCTACCACACCAGATACAGATGCCTTTGCGCCGCCTTGCTTGTCTTTGGAACTTACACGAATCTTCACATCACCTGAAAACTTCAAATAACTATCGTATAGTTTTTCAGCAGGATCGTTTGGAAATTCTACACCAACGGCTTCTTCAAACTTCAAACCCATTCCGGCTTCGGCCTGTTGCCATGCACCACTTAAGAACTTTTTCTTAATTAATGAAATTGGTGCGGCTGTTTCACCTAAATCAATTTCGTAACTCTTAGCATAGTCGCCGGCGCCGGGGACAGGATTACTGCTACCAGAAGCAACAGCCTGCAATAGTTGTACTACCTGTTGTTTAATAGCATCTGCTAGATCATCACGCTCTTGAATAGAACCTTGCACTTGTGTAGGAATATCATCTACAGCAATGGTTGTATTAGTAGGAATAATTCCAACAGGTTTTAAATTAGTTAGAGCACGTTGTTGTACTCCAGAAATTTTATCTTCCTCTCCTGCTTTGCCGCTTAGTTGTACATAACCAGTTAGGTCTGAAAACTGTTTAGTCTGTAAGAAGATTGGATAAGCACCTGGCTTCTTAGCAGGCTTAAGAGCGATCCATGCTATGTTCTTTTTAGATTTTTCATCTTTAAAAATCATTACTAATGCGGCACCTGCTTTTTCAGGTATGCTTAGTCCGCCCACTGGCGGAAGTGTTAGTGCGTTAGATACTGCTACATTGTTAGCCTTCACATAGTCCATAATCTCTGGAACTAGTTCTTGATAATTGTCTCGCTTGTCTACGTCTTGTGGAAACACTTGAGATGCAATCATATGAATAACATTTCCATCTGCATTTTTAAATGCTACACGTTTGCCACGGCCGGCTTCTTCTGCACGGCGGGCCATGCCGCCTTCAGATTCAAATAAAATAAATTCTTTTGCTCTCATTCACAGTTCCAACGTTTACGTGCTTTGCAGATTGCCTTGTCTGGTGTCTTAGTGCAATCAATATTGTGCATTTTCTTTTGGCCATCACTTCTAGCACAAAAACTTGATCTACGCTTACTTGCCTTAGATCCTTTCTTTAATTTGCTAGGAGGTGTAGTGACTGCTGTTTTTAATTTACTACCAGGATGTTCTCTACGATATGCTTTAACGGCTTTACTGCTCATGCCATCGGTTTTGTCTTTCTTATTAACCTTCTGCCAATCTTCTGACATACCTTCTGGGCCAATTTGAACTAACCATTCTAATTCATCGTCTGCATCTCTAACACTGAAGAATTTAACATTAGGAATCTTCTTAGCCGCAAACCATTTGTTAGCCACTTTAACCATTAGGGCACGATGTTGACGATCATTAACATCCGGTTCATATCCGCCTGTTAAGTTTGCCCACAATGCACTTGGATTGCCATGGCGATCGTAACCCAACAATTCACGCCATTGTTGTTGTAAGCGATCTGGCACATACTGATCCAATTCAGTGTCGCTCATCCACTCTCGGCCAATATCGACACCTTCCGCCATGGCGGCTTCAGTTAAGTCTTCTGGGGCAAAACCAATATAACTCTTACCATGCTCATCGCCAGACTGCACAACAAATGCGCCGCCTTCTTCTGATTCGATTTCGCCAATTTCCCAACCCATACGATTTAATAGTTTTTCAACTTTTTGTTGTATGTCGTCATCGCCATTGTACCAAATACGAGCGTACTTGAGTAATGTTTCTTCTTCGTCGCCACTATTATCCGGCGCAAATTCTTTTACATTTTGCTTTTTCTTTTTAGCAATAGCGATAGCGGCTTGTTGTGCGGCATTGGTTGCTTCTGTGATGAATTCTTTTGCTCTCATGGTAAAATCCGTCTATTCTGTATTTAGCGAATTTCTGGGAACAAACATTCCTGTATGAATACCCTAACATCCTCTTCATCTAAGCCTAAACTAGCCATTACACGTGGAGTATGTGGGTTACATTTTTGATTGATTGCGTAGTAGTTCTGCGCTTCTGTGGTATTTTCAGTAGTATTATTAGTTTCTGCTACAGTTTCTAAGTAATGTGCCAGTGTATCTTTAGCCATTTCTATAATCTGCGCTAGTTCTTCTTCGCTCTGCACATTACCTGCGGCTACCATGCTAGGGCTGAATATGTTGGTAGCCCATTCTGGTAGTTGGCGTTCTCTGCGCCATTCGAGTCGTTTAACATAATCAGCAAACCATTCCATCATAGGATGATTAGAATCTCCTGCTTTGCTGTAATCATGAAAACAGCCAGTAATCTTATTCTTGCCTGCTACAACGTCAAAGCCGTAAATTGGTGCTGGATTGTGTAAGTGTGGGAAGATGCAACAATGCATCATCCAGAGTCCTTTGGTTTCTCTAGCATCCACAACATCAACGTGAGCACGGCGATAAGACCCACTGGTCCAAACACGATTAACCCAACCAGGCTGATTAAAGCGATCCATGCCCGGTTCAAAGATTTCTGTTCCTGTTTCATTAAAACTGCTTTCTAAAAGATGCTGAACTTCAATCAGCGTGTCCCATACTTTACTCATAGTGTGGAACTATATCCATCATTTGATCAAAGAATTTTGCCGCAAAATCAAAACATACTCTTGCTTCATCTGCTAGACTATCATCTAGTTTTGCACGAATTGCTTCTTTGATCTTTTCAGGTTCGTCTCCAAACTGATAGTATTTGCCACTGCCTGGAACTCTTTTAGCAATCATTTGACCGCCTGATAAATCTCCCATGTGACGTACATAAATGTGTGCCATCAACTTTTTAGGATCATCTTTGATGCTGAGAATATATTTGATATATTCATCCACTACCGGACACATTTTTGGTTCTTCAGGATTGTCTGAGCCCCATAGTTCTATGAAGTCAGATAAAATTGCAGGTGCTCTGCGTATCTCTGGTAGACCGGAAAGTAATCCATGTGGCATAGCACAGACTTCTAAAATCTCATACATTGGATGTTGATTTTTTAGATATGTTGCGTATAGTTTAGGATTTACATTTCCTGAAAATAAGACTTTAACAAAAGGCCTTGTTTCTGCTCTGCGATGTTGCTCGTGTGTAAGTTCTTTTAGACTCATTCGGAATCCACTTTAATTTGTAATGGGAAGCCTGCTTGACGTGCAAGGTGTGTTGCCTCAACACCTTTCTGCTCGGCGATCTCGTAGGTATAAACACCTACTACTGCTGAACCTTCATTGTGTACAGTTAATGTAATCTGTTCAGCATTTTCTCTGGAGTGCTTAAACACAGTCATTAGTAATTCAATAACAAAGTCGATTGGAGTTTTGTTATCATTTAAAAACAATACCTTGTAACGCTTAGGTTCAGTGATATCGATTTTAATCTTTTCGTCAATTTTAATTTCGGTGTCTACAGTTGGCATATTGGCCCTCCATTCTTAATGGTATTTATTAGTGGGGGCCGGAGCCCCCGATTTTTTACTTAACTTCTTTCACTTCAATCTTACGTGGCAGAAGTGCTTCAGGAACAATGCGCTCGATTTGAATTGTAAGCACACCATCCTTAATTTCTGCTGACTTGATTTCCATGTGTTCTGCTAGAGTAAATCTACGTTCGAAATCACGGAAAGCAAGACCTCTGTGTAAGTACTCAACTTGGTATTCGCCTTCGTTAGCATTGATTGCCTTCTCGCCGCGAATAGTTAATTGATCACCTTCCACTTCTACTGCAACTTCATCTTTACCGAATCCTGCTACAGCAACAACTATATTATACTGGTTTTCTCCAGACTTTTCAATATTATATGGAGGATAGTTGTTCGAAATCTGATGTGCAAAGCGTGTTTCGAAAGTATCGAATAGATTGTCGAAACCGATTAATGCTCTGTTTAGAGCGGCTGTGTCAAAACGTGTTAATTGTGTCATTTTATATCTCCTTTAATTAAGCAAGAATTTTAGTAGGGCCCCACCCGGGCACCCTACATAACGAGTTTAGTTTGTTTCCTTAAACTCGGCATTGATTGCATCTTCCTGAACAGGTTCAAATGGCTTGTCCTGTTTGGCCTGTGCAATCGCTTGACTGGCCACTGCTAGTTCGCTAGTCTTTTGTACGATAGCGTCTTTGTCAGAACCTGTCAATTCTGTTTGAAGTGCTTTAACAGCATCTTCGATCTTTGTTTTATCTGTGTCTGAAAGTGTTGTTTCTTTCATGTCGTTTTCAACATTGTTGATCAACGCCTCGGCTGTGTTCCTAGCATCGATAAGTTCACGTGCCTTCTTATCTGATTCGGCATTAACTTCTGCATCACGAACCATTTGTTCGATCTGCTCTTTGCTTAGACCACTGTCACTCTTAATTGTGATTTGATTTTCTTTGCCGGTGTTTTTATCTTTAGCACTAATTTTCATAATGCCGTTAGCATCGATGTCAAATGTAACTTCAATCTGTGGAGTGCCACGACGTGCTGGAGCAATACCGTCTAACTTAAACTCACCCAGGAGTTTGTTGTATTGGAATAGTTCACGCTCGCCTTGTGCTACTTTGATATCAACTGCTGGTTGATTATCTTCTGCTGTGCTAAACACTTGGCTAGCCTTAGTAGGTATAGTTGTGTTCTTTTGTACAAGTTTAGTAAACACACCTCCCATAGTTTCAATGCCTAGTGACAATGGTGTTACGTCTAACAATAGAACGTCTGTACGATCACCTGCTAGTACTGAACCTTGAATAGCCGCACCAACTGCTACTGCTTCGTCTGGGTTAACGTCTTTGCGTGGAGCCTTACCGAATAGTTTTTCAACTGCTTCTTGTACCTTGGGCATACGTGTTTGCCCACCAACAAGAATAACTTCGTCAATTTCTGATGGAGTAACACCTGCATCCTTCATAGCAACCTTACATGGTTCGATACTACGTTGGATTAGTTCTTCTACCAATGCTTCTAACTTAGCACGAGTAATCTTAACATTCATGTGCTTAGGACCACTTGCGTCTGCTGTGATGTAAGGTAAGTTAACATCAGTGCTGGCACTGCTAGATAACTCAATCTTGGCTTTTTCAGCGGCTTCTTTTAGACGTTGTAAGGCCAACATGTCTTTCTTAAGGTTCATGCCTGACTCTTTCTTAAACTCGTCGACCAAGTAGTCCATAATACGTTGGTCAAAGTCTTCACCACCTAAGAATGTGTCGCCGTTAGTGCTTAGTACTTCGATTTGTTTTTCGCCATCCACGTTGGCAATTTCAATGATCGATACATCGAAAGTACCACCACCAAGGTCATAAACAGCAACTTTGCGATCTGCTTTGTCGTTTTTATCAACACCATAAGCAAGAGCTGCCGCAGTAGGCTCGTTAATAATACGCAATACTTCCAAGCCTGCGATTTTTCCAGCATCCTTAGTTGCCTGTCTTTGGCTGTCATTAAAGTATGCGGGAACTGTGATAACTGCTTGAGTAACTTTTTCACCTAAATAATCCTCTGCTGTCTTTTTCATCTTACGCAGAACTTCAGCACTAATCTGCGGAGGTGCTAATTCTTTACCCTGTGCGCGAACCCATGCATCTCCATTCTTGGATTCCATGATTTCGTAAGGCATTAGGTCAATATCTTTTTGTACAGCCTGTTCTTTGAACTTACGTCCAATAAGACGCTTGGCCGCATAGATTGTGTTTTTGGGATTTGTTACTGCTTGACGTTTAGCACTAGCACCTACAAGTACTTCGTCTGTAGAATAGGCAACAATACTAGGTGTAGTTCTTGCACCTTCGCTGTTTTCAATAACTTTGGAATTTCCTGACTCGATGACTGCTACGCATGAATTGGTAGTACCCAAGTCGATACCGATGACTTTGCTCATAACATTTCTCCTTATAATTAAGCAAGATTTTAATTGTGGGCAACTGCCCGTTTCGTAAAACCCTATTGGCGTTCTACAAAATTATTTATATCAGATTTTATCTAAATTTGGTATTTTAGACCATTTTTTTAACTTTTCGACTTTTGCCCTTTTTGCTTCGTGCAATTTGCCCCAACTGACTACTTCGTTGATCATTAGTATATCAATCATAGCCAGCATATCCCCTAGTTCTTCTTCTAGGTGCTGTCGATTGGTCTGCTCTGTTCCGTGTTTAGCATTGTCTATGCCAAAACGCCTAATTTTACTTACTGCTTGAATAACTTCTGCACACTCTTCCTGCAGAATGTCCATAACTTCGTTATTTTGTTCGTCCATTTTTAATACATTTTTTTAGGTAGTTGTTGTTTACGCAGTTCTTTTTGCCAACGATTCTTAGCCGCAGACTTTGCTCGCTTACGAGCAGTTGTTGGCTTTTCATAGAACTCGCGATCTCTTAGTTCCTGCAATAATCCGCTATCCTGTATTTTCTTTTTGAAACGGCGTAGAGCTCTTTCAACGGGTTCACCGTCTTTTACAGTAACTCCACTACCACGTAGTTGTTTATCCCTCATTATCTTCCTCTGTTAATTTTGGAAAGTCGTAAAAACGATTTTTATTTATTAAATCCCAAGGTGCTTGCATATTCGTGCATCTATAGTATGTAGTAGGAATACTCAAAATGTAAGCAAAGAACTGGCTTATACTTACAGGACTATTATCCATATCTATAAGAATAGTGTCGACGGAATTGGCTACGCTGAGTAACCATGCTATGTTGTCTTCGTCGCCTGTGTACAGATATATGTTTAAGTGTTCACTACAGTCTAAAGCATATTCCTGTACAGCGTCTTTGAGTGTGTCGCTAGGAGTAATAACTAGCATTGTTTGACTTTGATCGTATATACGATCCGGAGCGGTTATGATTTTGATTTTCTTCTTTGTATTCTCTGCCATAATGTCTCTGTGTCTTGTTCAGCGTTTTGGACGTAGGTTACTCCTTGGTCTTGGTCACTTGTTGATTCTGTTCCTTCACTATGTAGGTTGTCTTTTTTTTTGAACTGTCAGGTTCTATGACTTCTGTAAGATCGGGCTTGTATCTGTCTCCTGTTACTTCGGATATATAATCCCCAGGACGCTCGTCCAAAGTTTCCTTCCAAGGTAACTCTTCAATTACACCAGATTCTTTTAATTTTTCCTGATGCTTAATAGTGTCATCTGGATTCTGTTCCTTCCAAATGCGCTTGGCTTCTTTTTCTTTTTCAAGTTCGCGTTCTGCTTCTTCAATCATTTTATTCCATTGCTCTAGTCCAATGTCTTCAACAATGTCCTTTTCTTCTTCTGGAATATAAGATCTAGCATGTTCTACTATTTCAGCATCTTCATCGTCGGCATCTTCTACTTGATAGTTTTGGATGTCTGCGTGTTTAGGATACATCCAACCAATTGGATGCGGATCAGCACTTTCTTTAATCTGTTCGACTTGCTCTTCGACTAATGGACCATCGTCTGCTTCGTATTTAGGTTCATTCTGTGCATCAATTGGAGTTGGCACAATTGGCGCTGGCTCAGGTTCTTCCTCTTCTTGTTTCCTAAACCATTGGAAACTATATTGGCTAGCCAGCAACAAAATAACAGCCAATGGGTCAAATACTATAACAATAATAATGATTACCCAGGTAACTGCTTTTTCTAAAATCGTTTCATTTGTCTCGCCATAGACAAACGATGCGATATACTTAATTGGACCAACTTCGGCTTCGACCTTGCGTACCTCGGCGGCAATAGGCGCACGGGCATCATTAAGTTCCGCGATAGACTTCTGCGACTGTGATATTTCTGCTTGAAGTCTAGCACGTTCTTTCTGCTGGGACTTACGCAAAGCCACAGCCTTGTCGGCACCTTTTTCATCTGCTGAGCGACCCAATACTTGGTCCACTCCTTCATCCATCTGTTTAAGTGCTTTACGGTTTGCTTCAATATTTTCTTTTTCGGTTTTGATCTTTTCATCATAGATAGCAATCTTACTTTGAACATCGCCGCTTACTAGACTTTGGTCACTGTGTGCTTTGGATAAGAAACCAAAAATACCCATAGAGGTAATAAGCATTAGTATAGCAATAGCGGATAATAGATAACCTCTAATAAAGTTAGGTGCCCTGGACCAATTTTGTTTTAGCCAAACAGTTGCGGCTAACTTACTAACTTCTAGGGCTACACCCATAACAATGATAGGAATAACAGCCGCAGAGAAAATGGCCATTAGGCCCGCTACGCTGTAATAAATGGCTACAGCGGATATGGTTAATCCGCTGAACAATGTTAGCCAAGCAATTAGTTTGTCACTAGTTTGATATCGCATAATCTATTATTTATTGGCGAGCAAAAGTCCAAAACTGACTATCTAATGTATAGCAACCAACTTCTTCATATTCTCTACTTTTGCCTTGTTTATAAACTAGAGTAATTAATTTACGGCATACACCGCCTTGAACATGCCAAGACAATACCGGTTTAATTTTACCCCACGATTCTTCTGTGTTGTTATACCACTCCATAACCTGTCCATCTGGTACAGATTCTAATGTTAGTATAACAGCATTTGTGTGTCTACGTCTATCTTCTTTACTCAATGCGCCATCCCAACTTTTAATTAGGTTGGCAAAAACACTAACAGCACTTCCAGGATAATCGTAATCATTTCTCACACCTCCGGTTGCACTTAATGGAACACGGAGATCTGAAGCCTGACTAGTTTGACAGATTAGCAGGGTCAGAAATGTAAACGTAATGACCTTGACGATGTGTTTCGCAAACATAGTTTCTTCCATATTGTGTAACTACAGGACGACAATTTTGATCTACGCCAATTCTTGCAGGAACATGACGTTCAATAAAATCATCGGAGCATCTTACAGTAGTTTTGCTAGACACATTGGCTCCATCGACTACTTCGATAGTTTTTGATGTGTTACAAAACTGTGCCGTTTTAGTAGGAGCAGAACTACAGCCCGAGAGTAGAGCAATAATCACAAACATTACAATTATTGCTAACCACAGATAGTTCTTAACTGTATAAGGGTGTGTCATTACTGAGCCTTTGCCTTAAGACGATTGAAAGTATCTTCAGTCATTTTCAAACGAACATAAGTGTAATATTGTCCGTTTAACGAGTACTGATGTTTCTTAGACTCTAATTGATCTTGTATCAATTGGTTACCAGTAGATGTTTCTACTCGGGTCTGAGTAGCCTTTCGTTCGTCGATAATTTCTACTTTAGTCAAAGAATTGACTCGACTACCTAAGCGTTTGGCAAAGCCGTCTAATGCAAAGGCATCTGCTTGTGCTTCTGATGCTTGCTGGTAACGACTTTCGCCCATACCGCAAGAATAGACATAACCCTCACGTGCCCAAAACCAGCCTTCTTTGCCTCGTTGTTCGCAATCAGCATACCAACTTGGGTGTGCCGCAGTTTTACGGACTTCAATTTCCTTCATGCTTGAACAAGCAGAAAGAATACTTACCATAGATATTGCCAAAAGTGCCTTTTTCATAATGTGCCTTTCTGTGTGTGAAACAATTTACGACAGTTAAAAGTATAACACCACCCGAAGGTGGTGTCAACTGGTTTGGTAATCGAATTACTTAAAGAATATCAATGCCATTAAAACGGCTTGAACAATAAAACCAAAGCCAATTGTAACTACATTTAGCATATCCTTTTGGACAGCGGCTTTGACAAACAACAGCGCAAGTCCGGACCAAACTAACAGTACCAAATCAACTGCTGGTAGTCTATCTGTAAGTCCACTCATTACTGCTAACAAACTTGGAATGGTACTAGCGTGTAATACAATGACTGCTAACCAACCAAATGTTTCTGCGGAAATTTGAGATACTTTGGTAGTAACAAACTCTTTGAGTTGATCAATATTATTAATCATATTTTGGTTTCCTTGCCTTTATAAAAAATGTGTTGTCCAATTTTGCCTATTTTTTCCAAATTCCATCTTGGGTTGACGTAGGAGGCATGATAGTATAAAGCATCTTTGAGAACGTCCAATCTGAAATTCTCAAGTAAAACCTTCTTAGCAACTTCGTAACTTTCATTATAAGCCTCCTTGTTTACAGGTTTAGTTTTTGCCGCAGAGTCACATGCCCATGAAAATTGGCACACAACTTTTTCCATAATTACGTTCTTTTGGTAAACGACACCGCAGACATCTTGTCCAAATTTGCCTGATGCAACACGGTTCATTGTTACTTGGGCAACAGCAACCTTACCTTCGAATGGCTCATAACCTGCTTCGCGATAAATGTTGATTGCCAAACAATCTAATTGACGCTCTCGTGTCTTGATAGACACTACGTCCTGTGAGTATAGCCCGCCTCGTTCACGCAACGACTGAAACTTTGTAGTCGTTACAGTTTGAACCAAAACGGCAACCATAACTAATCCTAAAAAATAGGATACTAATCTAAATGACTTTTCCATAAGTCCTCCTTTCACTTAGTGTTATTTTGGGCATAATATTGCACCGCAACAACATTACATTAAGGGAGTTAACTTCACGAGGCTCAATTAAAGAACCCTGGGTTCGTGTAGTTGTCTCCATTGGACGCACAATCTCATAACTTGTGTGCCTTTGGCGAACTTGACCGCCCGAATCTCACGGGTTTCCAATTGGCCAAGACTCGCAGGATTGTTTCTGCTTGTGACATACTTTAATCCAACTATCTTAGTTTCTTTGCGAAACGTACAAATATATAGTTCATAATTCCAAAATCACTAGTTAAATAGGCCCTATCTTCTCATTTTGGAGATTTCTACGGCTTCTTCATTACTAAAAATTGGAACTGCATTACTCTTGTGCATAGTACCGATGCCTTTGATCATTGTGCCTGTATAAACTTTATCTGGTGCTTTTAAACAAGGACCGCCAGTAAATGGTAAACTAGCAATCTTTGGTGTTTCTCTAACGAATGGCTTGTTGACTACCGGATTCATCGTCGGTGCCGCTAGTCCACGCTTACGTTTTTTATCTTCGGCTTCGATGGCCCACTTCTTTTGAAGTGCCTTCCAACTTTCGTCTAACTCTCTAGCCTTTTTGGCATGTTCAGCAGAACGAAACTTTTGTTTGCCTTTCTTTTTGCCAGTGGTACTAAGCCACGGGCCTTCTAAGTGCATACTCAAAGTTACCTCCAAATATTGTTACTATAGGATTATTATATAACAACTTTTGGTAACTGTCAAGTGTTTTGGTTTATACTCGAAATGACTCGCCACAGCCACAACGGTCACGTTCATTTGGATTGGTAAAGTCAAATCCTTCGTTAAGACCTTTCTTTACCCATTCAACTTGTACACCGTCCAGGTATGCTAGACTTTTTGGATCAACAAATACGTGTACACCGTGACTAACAAAACTCATATCTTCTTTTGTGGGCTCGTCAACAAATTCAATCATATAAGCCATTCCACTACAGCCTGTAGTTTTAACACCTAATCGAATGCCTAGCCCTTTGCCCCTACGGTCTAGTGTAATCTTTACTCGCTCTGCGGCTTTCTCAGACAGTGATATCATTTTTTGCCTTGTAGTCTGCTACTGCGGCTTTGATAGCATCTTCCGCAAGAATTGAACAATGGATTTTAACGGGTGGAAGTGCAAGTTCTTCGGCAATCGCGCTGTTCTTAATCTCTCCCGCTTGATCCAACGTTTTTCCTTTGAGCCACTCGGTGACCAACGATGAACTAGCAATAGCACTTCCGCATCCGTATGTCTTGAATTTCGCATCCTCAATAATGCCCTCGTTATTAACTTTAATTTGTAACTTCATCACGTCGCCGCAAGCAGGTGCTCCCACCATGCCTGTGCCAACGCCTTCCTCGTCTTTAGGGAAACTACCTACGTTGCGAGGATTTTCGTAGTGATCTATAACTCTATCGGAATAAGCCATTTAATCTCCTTAAACTGAAAACGAACTTCCACATCCACAAGTTGTTTGTGCATTTGGATTTTCAATATTAAAACTAGAGCCCATTAAGTCATCGATAAAGTCGACTTTGGCTCCTTGCAAATAGTTCATGCTCATTGAATCTATTAATATTCTACCAAATTCAAAGTCGTCTTCTTCTTTGTTTTTTGCAAAATCGAACACGTAATTAAATCCCGAACATCCTCCACCTTCTATTGCAATTCTAAGGTATTTTTCTTTGCTTTCATCCAGCACCATTTGAATTTCTTTTTCAGCGGTTTCTGTTATTGTAATCATGTCGTGTCTCCGTTGTAGTAATATTTATCGCACAATTATCGTAGTTTAGTATTATTTTTGGTAGTTGTCAACCGATAAATATGAATATGCCAGCACTAGCAAGATTAACAGATTTGGGAGAAGGAAAATGTCCTTTGCACTCCCCTAGCCCACCGGTAGATTATACTACCACACACATTGCCGGATGCAGTACTGTGTTTACAAACAACCTAGCACAACTAGTAGCCACTAGAGATCCTGGCGAACAATCCTGCGGACATACTAGCCAAACACTTACTGGATCTGCTACTGTGTTTGCAGAAAACTTGCCTGTGCATCGTATTGGAGATACAGGCCTTGGACAAGGCGGAGATACATATACAACTATCACCGGAAGTTCTAATGTGTTTAATGACGGAGCGTAACAATGCCTTTACTAAATTTACCTAGCCCACCAGATGGGTTTGATTTTGCTACTAATGGATTTGGTCAACAAACCGGTACATTAATCAAATCTGCGGCTAGTATAGTTAATGATGCGGCAAAGAAGATAGCCAGTTCATTTCCTAAGCCTCCTGCAGATGCAGGCACATTTACTCCCCCGGCAGATTCTAATGGTCCTAGTTTAAATGCTACTATAGATGCTATTAAAAATGGATCTATTAATAAAAGTATTACCGCTTCGATTAATAAAATCGGCGACGTTGCTGGATCATTGCCTTCTGATGTCAGCGAAGGACTTGCTTCTGCACAGGCCGCAGTAGCCGCAAAGATGGCCGCGGCGCAGGCGCAACTTCCTAAATTAATGGCAGTAGCACAGGCTAATATGGATCTAACAACTAAGAAAGCATTAGCAGCCGGTGCACCACCAACTGAAGAACAACTAAAAGCCGCCAGCGGTGCATTGGCTATATTTCAAGATGGACCTGCCGCTCTAAAAGCACAGGCAGAGGCTGTTAGTAAAACTGTAGCACAGGCAGGAGCAGACTTTGGTGCAAAACTTCCTGCGGCATTAAACACCGCATCTAATTTTGCTAAGGCAGGTTTAGATAAAGTATCAAGTCTTGCCACCGGCGCAGGCGCATCAATTACTTCGTTTGCTAATAGTGTACCTCCGCAGACTATCCCGGATCCACAGAATCCCAGTGGTCCTCCTATTACTAATCCGGCATATACTACATTTGCCGCTAATCCTGATAATGCCAGTAAGTTAAGTAGTCTAGCAAATTTAAAAACTGCTATGACTACTGCGGGTGCTGGTCTTACTGCGGCATTTGGTGCAATCGAAACTAAAGCCAATACGGCTGTTAGTGCAGGTGTTGCAGATTTAAAGGCATTTGCATTTGCTAATCAATTGGCTCAACCTGCAGGTGGCATTATGGCCACGGCCAGGGCCGCTACGATTGATGCTAGTCAAGTTAGTGCCGCACAAATTAATAAAGTTGTTGCACAGGCCGCTGCCAGCAATCCAGCACAACCGCCTAAGTCTCCAGAGTCTGAGATTAAAGAAACAAAAATTAAAGAACCTGAAACTACTACTACAACTACACCTAAAACAGGAATCTTTGGCAAAGATCCTAATGAAAAAATTTCAGAGGCATTTGTTGAAGCCTATGCAATAAAATGGAGACAAATTAGGACTTACTTCGAGACTATTACTGCCAAAGATAATTTTGAAAAAAATCTTAATGCTTGGTACCCTGGATATGTTGCTATACGAGATAAAGGAAGACAAGTAGTAAAAGACAAACCAGATCCTGCTACTAGAACAGCCGAAGAAACGTATTACTCAGATAAGCGTGATAAACTTAACGCAAACTTCCAAGAATATTCTGTTTTTTGGAAAGGTGCTAGTCGTACTCAAGCTCAAACTAATGAGAGAGCACGTCAGTGGCAATTGCTTAAAAAGTTATTTGACGAAAATAAAACATACGGCGAAGCACCGTTGAGTATTGAAACTGCTATTAAAACATCGGCTGTATTATCCGATGAAGAGGAAGCAAAATATTTTAAAACGTATGCGGATTTGATAAAGGCAAAGCCTGAAGCGGCCTTGCCTAGTAGTTTAGATCAACCGTTTTCAGCGTAATTAAGACGCTAACGTGATCCCAGTTGTTGTTTGAATGAACTGATCTGCAAACTGTTTGTCTGTTGCTTCTGCTACAGTTACAGTAGTCTTAAGTAGTTTAACTTCTTTGTCGGGACTTACTGTAAACAAATACGGCATAAGTCCTGGTCCTTTTGCACCCATACCAATAACCATTGGCTTACTCAACTTATAGTAAGTTGCTGTTTCCTCTGTAAGTTTGGCTACTAATTCTTCTCCTGAAGTTAGTTTAAGTGTAATTACTTCGCCTACTGATACGCCTTTGTCAATTAACATATTATCCCTTTAATGTTTCAAAAAATGCTTCGTCTTTACCTGCTAGGCCCTGATAGCCACCAGGAAGGAGAACGCCATCCTTAAAAATTTGTGGAACACTACGCAAGCCTTGATCCATAAGGAACTCACGTGCATCTGGTTCATCTTCCATCATAATTGTTTTAAATGGAATACCTTTGCTTTCTAACAATGCTTTTGCTCTGTCACAAAACGGACAGTTTTGTTTTGAATATACTGTAATCATACTTCTCTCTTATAAATTTGGTAATGCGTCATAATCGATTGCATCGCTCATAACGCCAATAACGTAGTTAGTGCTTTCATTCTCTTGTAGAGCAGTTTGTTTTTTACTAGTATCGCTGTGCTTGTTAAACCAAGGAATAGGAGTTGTCTTAGGTGCAGGGTTAGTGTACTTAATGCCAATCTCCTTGAGTGCGTTATATGCGGTGTAATCTACAAAGTCTTTAAGAATGTTAGCGTTTAATCCAATCACTGGTCCTTTTTGGAACAAGTAGTCGGCCCATGCTTTTTCTTCACGTATTACATCCATATATAGCGCCAAGACTTCTGCTTCACACTCTGTCTTGATTCGAGCAAAGCGAGGATCTTCTTTGACTACTTGATTGATCAAATAGGCAGTCCAACCTTTGTGTAGTAATTCATCTTGTAGAATTAAACTGATAATGTTGCCATTACCAATAAAGATTTTATTTTCTACCATTGCTAGACTTGTAGCAAACGATACCATAAAGCGGAATGCTTCTAAGGCATAACTTGCGTTCAACGCTAACCAAATTGACTTGACGTGTTCTACTTCGGAAATTTCTTCGCCTAGTTCTTTGCGGCAGTTAATTAAGTGTAGGTCGTCATAATACTTGCCTACACTACTAGCCATGTCTACAATCTCTTTAGTGTCGTGGATAGTATTGAATACTTCTTTAGGCACATTATAGATGTTACGGATGATATGACTGTAACTACGACTATGAATATTTGTTTCAAAGAATGTCCAGTTGTAAACCAGTGCTTCTAGTTCTGGCAGACTTACGACCGGAGTAAAGATTTGACTTGGGCCACGGCCTTGTAAACTATCTAACGCTGTTTGACGCAACAAGTTAGATGTAAAGATATGTTTTACGGCATCGCTGGCATCTTTAAAGTCCTGTGCGTCCTTAGTTAAACTAATTTCTTCAGGTACCCAAAAGAAGCCGCGAGCAGTAGTTTCGAAATTTTGAATTTTAGGATACTTTACTTCCTCAAATCTTTGAATAGTAACAGGACCCTGTGGGTCCAAGAACATCTTACGATTAAGATAGTCTGTCTTTGTGTTTAAATTGTATTGCGCTTTACTCATTTTGTTTCCAATGTTATTTGTCCGTCTACGATTGTTACACGTTTAACTGGACGGCCATCGACGTACACAGGAACTTCAGTAAAGTTTTTCTTAATATTCGTAGCATCGGCCTTGTGTGCCAACTGTTGCCACGCTTTAAATATTTCTTGATGTATGTCGTAAGCGTCCATTATAATTTACATGCCTCACAATCGTCTTCTAAATCTACTTCTACATAATTCTGTGCTACAGTTTGTACTAGTTCTTCTTCTTTGGCTTTACTACCTGCCTTGTTGATTAGGCTATAATAGAAAGTTTTTAGTCCCCAGTAGTGTGCCTGCATCAAGTTCTTAGCAATCAATGTAGTTGGCACTTTACGATCCGCAAAGTGTGCTGGATTGTAGAATGTGTTTGTACTAATTGACTGGTCAACATAGGCCGCAAGTACAGCCGCAGTCTTTAAGTAACCATCGCAGTCTTTCTGTTCCCACATCATTTGATATTTGTTCTTGAGTTTATGATACTCGGGGACAACTTGTACAAAGGAACCTGCTTTGCTTTCCTTAACTGAAATAAGCGACATAGGCATTTCAATGCCATTAGTGCTGTTAATGACAACACTAGAACTTTCAACAGGGGCAATGGCCATAAGTGTAGCATTTCTAACTCCGTGTTCTAACATCTCGCCACGCAAAGTTTCCCAATCAAGTTCCGGAGTAAAGTCTGCTAGTTCATTAACACCTTTAGCACGTAACTCCCAAGGAAACTCTCCCTGACCGTATCGTGTATGTGCGCTATGCAGACAAGGTCCACGTTCTTTGGCCAATTCAACTGTGGCTTCTGTTAGGTAGTAGGCTTGATGCTCCATCCATGTCTTGACATCTTGTAGTGCATCTTTTTCGCCATACTTGAGTCCACGCTTGGCGTGCCAGTATGCTAAGTTAGTAACGCCAATACCCAATGGTTGGATTTCGTCGTTGCTTAGTTTACTTTGAATACTTAGGAAGTCTTGGTAGTCCAGTATGTTGCATAGACTACGCTGAAGGATGCGGCAAGCTCTACGCATATCCTCAGGATTGCGGAATGCTCCCCAATTAATGGAGCCCAGAGTACAGAGAGCGATACGACCAGCATCGTCATCGAGACGCTTAAATGGCTTAGTAGGTAATAGTATTTCACAGCACAAATTACTTTGATAGATTGTATGATACTCAGGATCAAATGGACCTTGGTTCATTACGTTGTCTACAAACACAAGATAGATACGTCCTGTGTCTGTACGTTCTTTTAGAATACCGCCTTTAAAAACTTCTTCTGCTGAAATTACTTTCTTGCGAAGATCTTTTTGCTTTTCATATTTGACATATAATTCTTCAAATAGTTTAGTATCCTGATAAAATGCTTCGTACAAATCTGGTACTTCATTAGGATCAAAGAATGTTATGTTTTCTTTGTTCTTGAATCGGCGCCAAAAGAACGCTGAGAGGACGACTCCGTAGTCCATGTGGCGGACTCTTGTCTCCTCAGTTCCTTGATTATTCTTGAGAACAATAAGATCATCGAACTGATGATGCCAAATAGGATAAAACACAGTAGCACTTGCATTACGAATGCCTCCTTGACTGCAACTCCTTAAATCACCGAACCACTTCTTCAAGAAGGGGATCATGCCAGTGTGCATGATTTCTCCACCACGGATCGGGGAGCCCAATGGGCGTAGTCGACCGATTTCCAATCCAATCCCCGCTCTCTTACTGGCGTACTTAGCCATCATCTCTCCAGAAGCAAATATGCTATCCAGATCGTCGTCACTGCGGATAAGAACACAACTAGAAAACTGCTTAGTTGGAGTGCCAAGCCCTGCCAACACAGGTGTAGCAAGAGTAAACAAACCATCGGATGCTGCCGCATAGTATTCTTTAATGTAACGCATTCTTGCACTATTCGGTTCTTCCTTATGGAAGACTGTAGCCGCGGCCACCATATATCTAACCTGTGGAGTTTCATAAATTTCCTTTGTCGCACGATTGCGTACCAAATACTTCTCTATTAACTGCTCAATAGCCGCATAACTATACTCTTCATCTTTAGAATGGTCTAACATATCATCCATTCTATTCCAATCATCTTCGCTATACCAATTCATTAGTTCTGGTGTGTATAGTCCGACTTCAATATTTTTCTTTACGATCTCGTAGAGGCGAGGAGGCTCGTATTCGCCATATACATCCTTACGTAGCATACTCAAGCGTTGCTTGCCTGCTACATATTGATAATTTACATGACCTACATCTGGATTATGTTCAACGTCAATTAAATCTACAATCGCTCGTAGTGTAATTTCATCGATTTCTTGAGTAGTAATGCCATCATAGAAATGAGGCTGTGCTTTAATTTCAATCATCGACTGACTTACGTCTGCAATACCAGCACATACTTTCGCTACCTGTGCCTGCCACTTTTCAATCGTTAATTTCTCTCTGTTACCGTTTCTTTTTATTACTGTTATATTTGTCATTTACGCCTCGATTGCAAAGTATGATATTTAGTACTGTTCAAAACTGTTCGGACAATACATGAGTTTTTTCTATATGTATGTTCTTTGGAATGTCTTTAATATGCACACTTTTTTCTTGGTCTAGTCCTATTACACGGTCGCCCGCAATTAACATATAATATAACTTGGACTGTTCTTTGTCAAGGCCAACTTGAATCTCATAATGCCAATCTTTAAATTTTTCAGTTAGCATTAATGTATATCCAATTGCCAGTGTTGCGGTGTACTCGCAATAGACATTCTCCTCAATCATCTCCCATGGATCTGGCCATGTTGTTTGGTCATAAGGATCGATGTTACGCACAGATTTTGGAATTGTGTTCCAAAAGTCTATGGCTGTTTGAATTGGATCAGTGTCAGAGGTTAATTGGTCTCTGAGACCTCTCCAGGCGGCTAGGCGATCTTCGAATCGTTTGAGAACCATGTATTAACTAATTGTTTCGTACCAATAGTTAATATAACCATCCTCAGAGACTGCTGTATTTGTATATCTAACAAACACAGTTGGATCATTGGTAAATGTTCCTGCGTTTTCTAAAGTTGCTGAAAAACTTAGGTCTTCAATGTTTGAAGAATTACCAATGGTACTACAGTCGTCTGTAAGGTGTACTAGATCATTTTCTCTATCTACATTAACAAAAATAGTTCCTTGTCTTGTAACGGCCTGTGCAGGGCTTGTATAGAAATAATGAATGATGTGAGAAGTGCTGGTATTAGCAGGCAGTTTAATAAACGGACTACCAGTTGCACCCGAGTCGATATAAATTTCGTTGTTGTATTTGTGTTCCGATTTTACTATGCCTTTTACTTCTGGAATATAAGGAATAGAATTCAAGTATGTTGGATTAGAAGTTAATTCGATACTTCTTTCAAAGTAATCGTTAGTAGAAACGTTACCGCCTGAAACAAAATTAACTACTTCATAGGTTGCAGTTTCTTCAGTACCGCCGTCATTACCAACTTGTACATAGGTATTGCTTTCAGATACGTTGCCTGTACCTGCAATAATTTCGTATCCAGTTTCTGTAATTCTAGAAAAACGTGAATGTGTAACTTTGTTTTCGTGCGGACCATACTGACGTCCACTGGCTAATGAATCTACGTTGTGGCCAAATCTAATTCCTCTACGTAGTTCATAGAATGTACTGTTGGTAAAATGATTAGATTCGATGTCGTATGTACTGTCGATACCATAAGCAAAGTTTGTAATGTCAACATTGTCAAACAAATTACCAGTACAAGATACGCTGGCTGATTTTGCCACTAATCTTAATCCAACGCTGTCTGCATTTAAGGCTGTACTTGGGTATGCCCATACACCTTTAATCTTTAGATTACTAAATGTAGAATTTTTAGCGGCTATTAATTCTAAGCCAGGCTTATTTGCCACAGTATTTTCTAAGGTCATGTCGGACATGCCTATTAACTGTGGTTGATTTAAACTGGTCATAGTAGATGTGTCTGTATAGACACCTGGAGTACTGTCGCTACCAACTGTATATGCTACTGCAAATGCACCTGTCTGGCGAATCACTGTTTTATCTTTGCCAGCACCTTGTAAGTTTGCATAAGGAGGAATACGTAGTGGAGAAGTAATTTTATAGATACCTGCTTCAAACACTAATTTAATTCTGCTGGCTGTAGATCCTTTGGTAGCATCGTTTAGATATAATTGATCAATAGCACGTTGAATGGCTAATGTATCGTCTGTAGTACCATTTCCCACAGCACCAAATGCTCTAACAGAAACTACATCATCAAGACGTTCTTGAACAGTACGTTGTATCGGTTGCGCGGCGCTTGGACCTGTTTGGATTGTGGCATCATTTCTCTTGTACTGATATTGTAATGCTAGGTCAAGAATGTTGTCGTGTTCTGTAATAATTTTAGTGTTGCCCACATACGGAGCACCTTCACTAACACTACCATTACCTATGAACAATTCTTGCGTGTCAATTGCCCAACCAATTTCTCCGCTGGCTAACTGCGGTAAACTAGTACCTGAATTTTTACGTCCTCTTCGATGCTGAATTTTTGATATTTGCACTACAGCCATAATCTACACTCCGTTATGACTGTATTTATGTGTTTAGGGTAGTCTATAATATTGTGCCACCCTGTCACACCAGCGATTTGTCCAGTAGTCAAAATCTGAAGGTTCTAATATAAACTCTTGATATTCGTAGTCTTTGCTACACATTAAAATAACACCCTTGCGTATATTAGTGCCGTGTATTTCGTTGTGTGCTAGAGCGTAGGCTGTTAACTGTAAAAAGTAATCCTCGATCCACTCAAGTTTCTTGGGTTTGTTAGTCTGCTTAAAGTCTAGGATACTTTCGTCGCCTTCGTGTATGCCTACACAGTCTGTGGTTCCTGCATATAATTCTGGGAAATACAAAGGAACTTCACTGCCCCATACTTCCTTAATTTTAGGGAATCCTTGTGCAATAACAATCTTAGCCATGTCCAGGCTTTGTTGTGCATAAGGGTTACTCACACTTTCTTTTAGTGGCTCACCTTTAATGTAGTTTTCTAGGTATGTGTGCATCCTAGTTCCGCGACTGGCGGCTTCGGTGGTAATCTGTTGTGCTTTTTGTTCGCCAACAGCCTTTTTCCAATTAGCCAGTGCTTCACGGGCTTCTGCTGGTTTAGTTTTATCTAGGATTGTTGTTACACTGGGAACTTTAAACCCATCTGGGCAAGCATATAAACGCTTGCCAGTGGATTCATCTCTATTAAGTTTAGTGTAGGTATATTTTGGCTGTAATAATGTCGTAGTCATGACGCAATTATAACATTATGTTTACAGCCTGTCAAGAGGCCATTGCTGTATTTGTTGCGTGTTTTGCCATTTGTGCAACAGCGTCACTGCCTGTGTCGCCGTCTACTGGACCTTGTGGTGGTGTTTGATTTTTAGTCTTTAGTTCAATGCCGTTTTGATCAAATCGTGCTACTAATTTTTGTAGATTAGGATCTGCATCGAAGGTTAATTTAAATGTGTCGTAGTCGAATTCTTCTTGGCCAATGTTTGTCATGAAACGATTAATTTCGTCCCATCTAAAATTGCCTGGAATGTTTTTGCTATCGGCTTTACCGATCAAACTCCTAAGAATTAGGATTAGGTTTGGATCGGTTGCCTCAATTACTTTTTTTTTGGTGCTAGTAAACTTGCTAGTTTACGGCTAAACTCGATTGATTCACGAGTAGCACGACCTGCGGGCTCTTCGCCACCTGCCGCTGGAGCAGCCGCTCCTGCTTCTTCTTCACCGCCAACTACTGTGCCTGATTCAGCACCTGCTTCTGGTTCTTCTGCGCCTGCTTCTGGTGCTGGCTCTGCGCCCATTGTTGGAGCGGCTCCTTCACCTTCGCCTGTTAAGATAGCAACTGCTTGTGTTAGTTGCTGACGTGAACTTTCTAATGCTGTGTAGATAGTTGCAAGGGCTGGTTTAACAACTCCCTCGAACTCCATTGATGTATCACTGCCCATTTCGTCTCTTATAGAGTCAATTAATTCTAACATTGATTCGGCCTGCATATTTGCTGTGTCTTCCATCCAGCCTGTAACGCGGTCAACCATGTCACGAGCGGCCATGATTAACTCGGCCTTTTCTTCTTCGCCTTCACGTAGTACAGATTCTACTTGTACTACGGCTTTGTTCTTATTAACTTTATTCTGTAATTCTTCTGGAAGATCTTCAAATGCGATAACACCTTGCTCTACTTTTTCTAATACCATGCTTTCCATTTCAGTATAGCCGCTGTCAGTAGTCATTTCGTTGCTACGCTCTTCGATAGCACGATTTAACACATCTAGGAACAGTTTGTTCTTAGAATATGTTTCGTCTTCGTAGACAGCATTGTAGCTCTCGCTGGCTTCAAACTGACTAATCTTTGTACGTAACTTGTTACGTGCATCTTCTAACTGTTCAAGAGTGAAACTCTCTAAATCAATTTTCTGTCCAAATTGCTGGGCTACGCTTTCGTTTAACGCCTTGGCAGTTAATGGTTTGTTAAGTTCTGTAATACGCATGGTTAAAATCTTCCTGTGAAGTTGTTTTATTATTTATACAATCGACGAGTAGAACAGGTTGTCGATTCGAGCCTTGGCTGTCTTAGCATAATCCTTGACTAACTCAAATCTCCAGTAAGCACTTTCCCTAGTCACAGGGTCCTTTGCGTTCTGGGCTGTTTTTCTGTAAAACTGTGAATCTATATAGTTCTTTCTAAAAATCTCATCGTTGTTTTTAATATCATCGATGCTGTGTTTTTTGCCTTTTTCGTGCATTTTGCATATAGCAAAAGCACTTACTTTTAAAAATACTGTGGCCACGTGAATTTTGCGTTTGTCTGCTAAAATTACGTTCCAATTATCGTCTGTACCTTTTACAATGATATACTTCTTGTATCGTATCTGACGTTTGTTTACTGCTACAAAGATGCCCTGCTTGACAACTATGTCATAGAGCATGGAATCTAAATCTGCGGCGGCTTGTTTAATATCAAACATTTGGATATACGTAAGAAGAATGTTTACCTTGTACTTTAATTAACAGACTCTTACGTATAAGACTTTCGATTATGGATTGCTCTCTTTCATTAAATCCTGCTAAGATGCTGGGCTCAGTGATAGTTTCAAGAAGTTCTTGTTCCTCCTTGCTGGTCCATACATCTATTTTTCTTACAAATTCGTTAATTTTCATTTTAATTCAGCCATCTGCTTTTTAAGGTCAGTTATCTGTTTTGTTAAATCAGCGATTTGATCAGTAATTTCTTTTTTCTTGTCTTGCACTTCTTTTTGATGCTGTGCTATCTGTAACTGCATTTGTTTTTGCTGTGCGGCAGGATCCTGAGCAACCATTTGATTATTAGGATCCAGTGTGGCTCCTTGCGCTGTGGCTCCTGGAGCGGGCGCGGCACCTGGTGCTGGGGGTACTGCTTCTAATAAGTCTGATATTTTCATAGTTGTCTCTGCTCTATACTTAATTCTTGATCTTGTAGTGTGTTAATATGATCATTGAGTTTTTCGATCCATCCCTGACTGCGTAGCATTTTGAATACTAAATTCTCTGTGCCAAATTCTCCATCACGGGCTAGACCTGCCTGTCGCATACGTTTTATGTCTTTCCACATATCTTCTGCTAGGGCAATGTCATTGTCGCCTAACACTACAATAATTCTATCTCTGTAGTTCTTGTACTTATCCTTAACATCCTGTGTGTTAATATCTACATCTTGTCGTGTGGGTTTTTCAATCCAACGACTCCTTAACACGCTGTAAATTCCCAAACTGTGGTGCTCTTGGTTTACGTCCTGGGCATATAGCTCTACGTCTATACCTCGCACTTTGATGTCATGTCTAGCATTATATACATTTTTCTTGGCATCCAGCAGTTCGCGGAATTCTGGCTTGTCTGGTACAGCAACAACAATGTGCAGATCCAAGTCACTCTGTGGAGTATAACTGAATGCCGCGTTACTGCCGCTGACTGTGATATCTTTAACGTCTAACTCAACTCCTATGAAATCTTTAAAGTGGCGAGCAATATCAATCAACGCTCTGCGTACTTCCCCGTGCATCATACCCGACTCAGTGAACAATTTAGGGTTCAGTATGTCGTGGAAGACCACAGCATTACTAATGCTAAAGTCGGGACTAGGAATACCAGTTAATTCTGTGACGTTCATACTATATTTATTCGTCGTCCGACGCAAAAATTACTGTGTTCTTGTGCTGTGGAGATTTAGTATCCAGCAGAGCACGTTCCAAGTCTGCTGTTTCGTTCAAGTCTACAATCATTGGAATGAAGTTTAAATCTTCAATTAACAGACCTGCATTGTTTCCTTCTGCATCTTTGTATCCGTCAGCATACTCTATGCTAAACTTAAATGTCCAGATATTGTGCTGGCCTTTGTAGGCAGATCCAAATCCATAGTCCTTGACATCATCTTCCCTAAGTTTGGGACTGTTGATGTAGTGCGGGTTTACACGCATACCTATGGTTTGAATCAACATTGTAAAGTTTTGATTTTGGAAATAGTCTATTTCCTTGCCCGGCTCTTTTCTTCGCTGTCCAGTCTCAGTAATATCTACTAACGTCTGTATGGTAAACTCTTTCATGTGAGTATTTAACAGCCACAAAAAAAGCCCTAGTTAAACTAGAGCTTTAATGTATCCTGTTGGTTCAACCCATCTTTAATAAGATTGCTACTACTAACGAAATAACGCCTGCAATGATAGTGCCGGCTGTGCCAATAATAACTTTGGTTAAACTCTTTTGACCTTCGATGATATCGTTATGCACTGACTCTACTTTTTCTTCAAGTGCAGTTAAACGACCTTCAAGTTGTCCATAGCGTAAAGCACAAAGGTCAACGTGTGCTTCTAAACTAGTTTTTTCTAATTCTGTTGTAGGCGCTGTAGCCATGTTTTATCTCCAAAATAAAAATACATGCCTAGTTGTGTGCCTTTGTTATATTTATTTATCGGTATTGACCGATTTGCGACCTTTGACAAAGTCTTTGATGTCTCGAAGTTCCACCAAGACTTCACCAACATTGTCTCTAGTTTTATCCCACTGGTGTACTAGTTTGTTGATAACATATATTGCCCACCACCACCATATCACTGCTATGGCAAACATACTAGTCTCACCAAATACCATAGCCCTGGCAAAGAGAGTGTTGTCGCCAAATACCCATATAAAGAAAATGCCTGCAAGAGATACCAAGGGTAGTACTGCCGCTAACCATGCCCATATTTTAATTTGTTTAAGTGTTTTTATTCTGAAGTTGTTGAAGTCGTTCATTTTAATTGTGCCTCTATGAACAATTATTTAATGTATTTTCCAGTCAAAAAAAAGCCCTAGATAAACTAGGGCCCTTCCTTCCCATCCCTGGGTTATTTGCTATTAAGCGATTGTTAAACTAGATGCTAAAGTAACAGTTGCACCGCTTAGGTCGTAACCGTTAACAGTACCCATTGCTTGGATACGTGCTTGTAGTGTTGTTGCATCTACAGCGTGACCATCAACGATAACATGGATCTTGTCTGTTGCTGAATAGTACATTAAAGGTTGTACTTCACGAACTACTGCTTCAAGAGCTTGATCTACTTCACCTGCGCCGTCGCCATCTTGATCTGCTAGTGTTGCACCAGCATCGATAACGAATGCTTTTAATTGATATACTGAGTATACAGTACCTTGCACAAATTTTGTGCTACCATTATAACGTGTTGTTGCTGACATAATTTTTCTCCTCGTGTCATATGCCTATTACTCTATAGGACTTTTGTAATTTTATTTAGCCAAAAGGAGAAAAACCGGTGTCTATCGGTTAGTTTTCAGGATTATTTTTAGCGGCTCTGCGCTGTTCTTGAATTTTCTGTACTCCACGGCGGAATTTGCGTGGGTCACCTGTGCGTATAGCATTAAGGAAACGGCGTTCTAGTTCTGCACTTTCTTCCTCATTGAACTGCTGGCGCACTAAACTTAGTAGATTAACTGCGCTGTCAATGATATTTTGACCTCTATTTTCTATTAGAAGTTCTGTATTTCTACTATTGCCTAAACTACTAAGTTCTTCTAAAATCGAACGTGTACGTTTTTTCATAAGCCCTGTTTCCTGTTATGTATTTACCTATTATACATTAAAGATTTTGGAATTGCAAGAGTCAACGGAAGTATGTGGCACTGCGTTATATTGTATAAATATATCAGTAGAAACCATGAGTTACTACACACATACACGGAGAATACAAAATGTTCAAATTTATTGCTGACTTTTTAAAGTCGTTTCAAAAAGCGCGAGTAGCCGCACACTTCGCAAGAATGGGTGATTACAAAGCCGCACAATCAATCTACAGAGATTAATAATGTCTTACACTATCTATAAACTGCCGACTCACGAGTTCTATAGATATAGAACTCACTTGTTAAGTCTCGACGACGAAACTAGATATCTACGATTTGGATTTCATATTCCAAATATAACAATTAATGAATTAGTTAATCGTTGGGAATTAAATTCGGATAAGCATAAAATATTTGCTATTGAAAACGATAACTTAGAAGTTGTTGCTGTAGCACATATCAGTCTAGAAGACGATCCAGCAGAACTAGCCTTTAGTGTTTTTAAAGAATGTCAAGGTCAAGGTATGGGCGATGCTCTAATGGCTCGTGCTATTGAATACTGTCAAAATCGTAATATCAAACACGGCTGTATGGTCTGTTTAGGTATCAATGACAAAATTAAAAGCCTGGCTAGAAAACACAATGTTCTTGTTAAAACAGAATACAGTGACAGCCACGGTGAAATAGAAATTCCAAACCCTACTCCAGTTAGTCTATGGAAAGAGTACATGGAAGACAATTTTGCTAAGATAGACCATCTAGGCAAAACACAAAGGAAATTTGCTCAAATATTCAGATTTCCGTTGCTTTTTTAACAGAAGGCATATATACTATAGATTACTAGCAAGGTGCTAGTTAATCGTAACATACACACACAAGGAGAAAATTATGTTTACACCAGACTTTTACATCGACGGCGTTCAAAACGCTAAAAAGCAAATCGTTAATACATTTATCACTAACGATTCATTCAAAAAAGAACTTATCAAACTAGTTGATGCACAGACTGAGTTTGCCAAGGGTCAAGTTAAAACTACTCTAGCAATCGCAGAAGCATTCGTTAAGAACGCATCAGCCGCTGTTTACACTAAGTAATCATTAATTAACACACACAGGAGAAAATTATGAGTGATTTAACACCAAAACTACCAGAAGTAAAATTCAACAAAAACGGTTATGAAATTCGTACTGACATACTAGCAATGGCTAAAGACTTAGTTAGCCAAGACTTCCATGTGAAGTTTCAAGGTTGGGAAATGACTGCTACTCGTGATGAGAAGACAGGTCAGATTGTTAGCAAAGTAGATATGCCAGAGTTTCCAGGACTTGAGAAAGTTTTAGAAGCCGCTGAAAAGATGTACGCTTTTGTTAATACTGGCGCAAAGAAATAATAATTATTATATTAATCCCATAGGGAAATTATAGAAAATAAAAAAGGACTCTTCGGAGTCCTTTTTTATACTTGAGCGGCAAATATTGTGCCGCCTATCTTTTCGCCGCCAGCGGCTATCATCTTATCTCTAAATCCAATGTTAGTGCCTGCACCGTAGGCCGCACTAGAAGCCGCTGTAAAGTATTTGAGATTTGTTGGAACTTGCGGAAGAATATTAATTGCGCCATCTACAATGTTAGCCAATTGTCTATCAGTTGGGCCACGTGTAAAGTTAGCACTTGGGCCCGGATCAAATCTTGTACCAGTAACTGCTTGGAACTGATTTGGAGCTCTTAACACACTGATAACATTGTCGCCCCAATTACCTGTGCGTGTTCTGTTTAGGATAACGCCCATAACATAGGCTTGTTCTTTACTGTTATTGCTTGCTTCAGCAGTTGTAGCACGTAACAAGTAATTCCATTCTTTGTCGTCCATTGGACGTCCTAGATACTTTTCTGCTGTTGCTCTTGCCTTTTGCGTACTCTCGGTGCTAGTTAAGGCTGCAACTTCTTCAGCACCTCTGCTATAGTCTAATGACTTAACATCCTTGTTAGTACTCTTTGTTAAAGTAGCCAATACTTCAGGCTTGGCTTTGAGCATGGCGTTCATTTTATCCGCAGTTTGCTGATTAACAATTCCTGTTGCTTCTAAGCCATTCTTCTCTTGGAAGGTTTTGATAGCACCTGTTGTTTCTTTACCTTGAATCCCATCAACACCATATTTAGGTAAAGGTACGCCCAATGCTTCTAATGCCTTTTGTGCATCTGCAATTAATGGGCCACGTTTGCCGTCTGGAACTTCTACACTAAATGGAACTGCCGTAGCATCTTTTTCTTTATTGTCTGCTGTATCTTTACTAGCAGGTGCGGCAATAGAAGAACCTGCTTGAAATAGTTTACTGTATCCGTTAAACGGGTGTATGCCATCGCCCTTGGCTATGTTTGGATCAAAGGTGTTTAGTGAACCTAAAAACTTTGCTCCTGCGCCTGCGGCAATGCCGGATAGTTTTTGATTTGCGCCTGTGTAATCTACAGTCCATTGTTTACCATTAGTAAACTTTGTAGGCTTTTGCAAAGGTGTTTTGCCATCAGCAACACCAACTAGTGCTACCGATGCTCCTGCATCTTTTAACGCTTTAATCTGTTGACTAATTGGACCAAAGTTTTCCGATTGAATCTGTGTTCCGTCTTCTGTTTCTACTTTACCACTGTTAGCGGCTCCACTACTTAAAATAACAATAGCACCTTTTGCTTTGCCACTTTTAACAAAGGGCGTTACAAGATTTTGTAGAACAAATGTAGTGTTTTTTCCAGGATTAGTGTATTCTTTGCTAACGCCACCGGCGCCAGCAATGCCATTGGCAATACTGTCTCCAATTACGTAAACGTTGGATTTTGATTCAAAAAGTTTGGATAAGAATTCTTTGGCTCTCATAGTCTTATTTATGTAAACTTCTCTGTTGGGTTAGGCGTTATTATATTATAGCACTTAAAAAGGTGGATTACTATGTTGATGAGGACCAATTATGAAACGCTTAGTAGTATTCATTGCGTTGACAACAAGTTTGACATTAAGCCTGGCAAATACGAGCTTGAAAAACCCGACCCATTCAGTCTCCGTTGCCCAACACCCGACTGTGATACGAAGCGCACAGGTCCGTGTAAATCTACCGAAAATCCAAAAACCTAAGATATTTGTTGGACATCCACATAAAATCTTTGTCTCTGATTGGGACGGAGATTTCCTAGAAATTGATGATGTTATCACCAGTTATCGTCGTAGGGATTTAAACAAGATTGAACACGAAGACGGTATCAGTGATAATGTTCGTTGGCGATTGTTTTTAGCTCGCCAACTAGCATTACTCAAATATAGACAAATTTACAGTTAATCTGCTTTGCCGCACTTAGCACGTTTAGCATTAGTTAACGCACCGTAGTCCACAGGCCATTCTTGTCCAGGTTGTAGTTCTTTTGCGTTAGCAGGATACTTGAATGTAACGCCTGCTTGTTGTTGTATTTGTGCTACTGGTACACGGAACTTGGTCAAGTCGTTGCCAAGATTAACATATGGTTTAGTGTGTGGGAAAGCCCAACCAGCAATAGCACCTGTTTGTTGATCAATAACAATCTTGTAGTAGCCATGTGGAACAATAACGCCATTGCCAATTACACCGTCACCAGCGCCATAAAATGCTCCAACGTATATTGTAAACGGACGATTCTGCTGTACCGCCCACCCACGTACTGAAGTTTCCAGTAGTTTCCAAATTCCACGATTTAAACTGCCGTGTTGTGGATACATATTGGTCATTAGGAAACTCTCATACTCCACGATCTGTGACCAACTTAGGTCACCATCGGGAGCGGCATGTCCTTTGTCGTAGCCTGTGCCTGCGTAGTCATTAGGAGTAGCACCCCCAGGAACTGACTGATCCGCAACGAATGCGTTCGTACGTGGAAAGCATCCTAAAGCATTTTGTGGAAGTAATGTGTATGCTACATAAGCAGGAATCTTAACAGGAGCATCGTATGCTACTAGATATGCTTCGCGGCAAATTGGAGCAACTTGTCGTTGTGTTTGAGCAAAGCCGTAAGGACTGTGTACTTGACAGGCTTGTACTGGTAGTGGAGCACGTTGTTCCCAGGCAAACACTTGGGTTGAAACAAACGCTAACAATAATAATAACTTCTTCATAATAATCCTTAGTAATTAAGTGCTATTATTTAGTTATCGAGCGATCTCTGTAATACGAAGTGTTAGTGCTGTTGATGAATTTGTAACGGTTATGCTATCGTCCGCTGAGTCTCTACGAACACCAACGGTAATAGTCTTTGCTGTGGTACTTGAATTTGTATATCTACCCGTTAGCGGAAATAAATTACCTGTTCTACCGCTTTCATTACTTCTTGTCATTTGACGAGCGTAGACTATTTCAGAACCATCTACTTTGATACGAGAAAAATAACTGTCTGTACCAGCACCACCACTATCTGATGCCGCTCTATAGTCTGCCACGTGAACGTGTATGATCAAGTAACTTGAATTGCTGGTCGGTGTATAACTGTAGGTAAGAAGATCTGTGTCGCTGGTGCTAGTAGCCACTGTAGTATTATTAACAGTAAACTCGCTGTTGTTCAACATAGTATCTTTGATGACTTGTCCAGCTCTCCAAGCACCTGCTTGTATAAATCCAGTAGTGGCCAAGTTACCTGTAGTATCTACAGCCATCTTTACTGCGCCGCCACTTTCATTTAGGTTGTTAGTCACACGGAACAGTTGTCCGCTTAGGACAGTGAATGACCCGTTGTAACTATCAACAGCCCAGTTATTATTGTTGGCATAATACATCAACACACCCGGAGTGTCTGTAGTGCCGTTGTCTAGGGCAATATCACCAGTGCCCAGTGTTTTGGTGTATGTACCAGTGCCCGCTTTAACAGCACTGGCAATGTTTGTAGTGCCACTGCTGTTGCCAATGTTTAGAGTAGTTGCGGCACCTGCAAAGTTAACGGTAGTTGCTGTTGTGTTAAAGATATTAGCACTAGTGTTTCCGGTTAATAAATTCTGTGCTGTAACATCGCCGGTACTGGTAGAGAACCCGCCGGCATAGATAGTGCCAACTGAGTTGATACCGCCACCAAGATATATGTTACCAGCAACACCTACACCACCAGATACTTTCAATGCTCCAGTTGTTGTGTTTGCGCTGTTAGTAGTATCTGTAATGCTAACTGCACCACTAGATGTTAAACCAGTTAATGTTCCTACACTAGTCAAACTACTGTTTACCACAGTAGATTTTAATGTTACGCCAGTTAGAGTATCTGCGGCTGCTGTAACGGTAATGTTTGCGCTACCATTAAAACTTACACCGTTAATATTACGAGCAGTTTGTAGAGTAGTTGCTGTAGTAGCATTACCAGTATAGGCTGTTGTTTGTACAGTACTATCTGGGAATGTTATCTGTCCAGCCTTGTCAAATACCCAAGTCTTGATAGACCTTACACTTGCTGTTCCTGATGACACATAAAGAGTAACACCTGAAGTATCAGTTGTTACATAACTGTCAAAAGGAAGTCCTGCTCCAATAGTAGTGGCTTTCCAATACAAATTAGAACTAGATGTATCACCACTGCTCTTTACGCCAATACTGTTAGTGCCGCTGTCAAGAGTATTACTAGGCAGAGTTGTGGTTCCATCGTTGTTAAACTTCCATTCATAGTATGGTGCTGGGCCGCCTGTTTGGATTGTTAAACCAGTTGCTTGTCTAAATGTATTTGTGTTAGATAAGATTAAACTGCCGGCGCCATCAAAGCCTAACGAACTAGTAAAGCCACTGGCTTTGATACTGTTGACTTCAATAGTAGCACTAGAGCCTAGACTAATACTTGTACCGTTAACTGTGACTGCGCTGTTGGCTAGTTTGCTGTTGGCTATTGATCCAGCCAACATAGTATTAGTTACTGTACCTGTGTCACCAGTTGTTATCACTGTACCAGTTGTTGCTGGCATTGTGATAGTAGTTGTACCAGCAGCCGCACTTGCTTTCAATACAGTAGTGCCACTTGTTGATCCGTTGAATGTAGCACCAGTACCACCTATGGTTGGTAATGTCAGCGTTTTGTTAGTCAGTGTCTCACTGCCCGCCAGTGTAGCAAAATCTCCATCAGTCAGTGCTGAGTTAAACTGAGCAGTGGTTCCGCTGACTGTATTAGAACCTAGAGCAATAGTTTTGTTGGTTAGTGTTTGGCTACCAGTTAGGGTTGCTACTGTTGAATCAATAGCGATAGTAACTGCTGAACTACCGTTATAAGTTGTGCCGCTTAATCCTGTGCCAATAGTTAAGGCATTTAAGTTACTGCCCAGACTTACACCAGATATAGTGCTGTTGGCTAGTTTAGCATTGGCGATTGATCCTGCTAACATTGTATTTGTAACAGTACCAGTATCACCTGTAGTAACTACTGTGCCTGTAGTTGCTGGTAAAGTAATAGTTGTAGTACCTGCGGCTGCTGATGCTTTTACTACTGTAGTACCACTTGAGCTGCCGTTGAACGTAGCGCCAGTACCACCTATCGTTGGTAGTGTTAATGTCTTGTTGGTTAATGTTTCAGCACCAGTTAGAGTAGCATAGCCACTGTCGTTAGTCAGTTGGCTAACGTTAGTTGGAACTGTAGGAGCACCAGTTAACTTACTGTAGGCAAGACTTGTTATCCAGGCAGGGTTAGCATACGATCCTGTTGAGTATAATCCGTTGGTAACTGTTGCCGCATTACCATCAATGCTTACACCAGTTAGTGTTTGGCTAGCACTTAGTCTTGTAAAGTCTAAACTGGTTGTGCCAATATAAGCACTAGAGTAGATAGTTGGCTTGTTTGTTAAGTCTGTGTAACTGCCACTAAACAATGTAGGTGTACCAGTTAGTTTGCTGTAGGCTAGGCTTGTTATCCACGCAGGGTTACTGTATGTTCCTGTAGTGTAGACTCCATCAGTTACTGTACCGGCATTGCCATCAATGCTTACACCTGTTAAAGTTTGGCTAGCACTTGTTCTGTTTAGTGCTATGCTGGTTGTACCAATGTAGTGCGTGTCTGCTCGTAGGGCTACGGTTGAGTCTACAGCGATAGTAACTGCGGTACTACCATCAAAACTTGTACCACTCAATCCACTGCCAATAGTTAGTGCGTTAGTTGTACTGGCTGTAACAGTAATGCCAGCAGAGCCGTCAAAGCTCACATTGTTAATTGTTCTTGCTGTGCCTAGTTTAGTTGCTGTTGCGGCATTGCCTGTAATGCTACCTACAATGCTGTTAGTTGCTGTTAGACTTGTGATAGTCACAGCACCGTTCATAGTTGTTGTAGTTGTAGCACTACCTAAGTTAAGTGTAGCAGTACCACTTGTAACACCCGTACCAATGTTAATAGTACTTGTACCGCCTGCTAAGTTTGTGCCAATGTTTAAATTCTTAACATAGGTAGCACCCGTTGCCGCGGTAAGAATGTTTAGTGTGTGATTAAAAACACTACTACTAGGACCCAATGTTAAAGAAGGTGTTGAGGCATAAGCATTGGTACTGGTTGTGCTGTCAAGGTTAGTAATGTAAGCAGTACTAATACTTGGACTTGAGTTAGTAACTAATGATGTACCTGTTCCAACCAATCCACTCACTAACTGTGTATAAGACAAGTTAGCAGTTGCGTTAGATGCTGTGCTGACTACGGTGAATGTAGTTTGTCTTGCTGTCGCTATAGTATTAGAAACTATTTGTGTGCCGGTACTCAACTGATAAGTTATAGTTGCTGCCGAAGTAAAGAATGTAATCTGTTGCCCAGCAGTTAGCGTAGTCAAGTCTGGCAGTTTGAATATGTGTGTACCGCTTATTGATCCTGTAACATTGTAATATCTAGTTATAGTTGCGGCATCTAATGTTGTAGTAGCACCTGCTGTTGCCACAACGGTAGTAGTACTTGTATCCAAACTAACTGTGACTGCGGCACTACCATTGAAGGTGCTGGCTGTGCCTGTTAAGCCTCTACCGATAGTTAGTGCGTTGGCTGTGTTGACTGTGCCACTGCTACCTAAACTTATACTTGTTCCATTAACTGTGATTGTGCTGTTGGCTAACTTGTTATTGGCAATACTGCCGGCCAACATAGTATTAGTAACAGTACCAGTGTCTGTGGTTAGAACAGCATTAGTAACCTTACTACCTGCTAAACTGGTAATCCAACTTGGATTAGCGTAACTTCCTGTAGTGTAAACACCATTAGTCACGGTGGCAGCATTGCCAGCAATACTGTCTGGAACTACGATACTAGATGTTTGTTCAACTGTTAGAATAACTGCCGGGGCTCGTGGCACTGAAGGACTTGTTTGTGCGGCAATGGTCTTAAGGTAAACATCAGTGCTAGGACTCTGCCAATATATCTGTATCTGTTCTCCTGCTTCAACAGTTAGAATGAACGGATTGATAGCAACCAACTTGCCCAATGATCCTGTATCAGCATCGATAGTATAAACCACTGTACTGTCATCTACGTTTGAAGTAACACCATTGACTGTAGTCTTTAACCAAACACTGACATCCTGTTCTGCGGCATTGTCATTGACAAACTGTAAACTGAATACGATAGAATATGTGCCAGCATAACTGAACGTGATCTTAGATCCGTTCTGTATTGTAATACCGTTGGCTTCATAAGTTCCGCCAATTAATACTAGGTTAGCACTGGTAGCACCTGCGTTAGACTGTTGTGCTGTGACATCATAGAAACTACCGTAGTAGCCTAGAGCACCTGTAGCACCTCCACCCGATCCGCCTGGTATCCAACTATGTGTAACAGAGTCATAGGTTAATACTTGTCCTGTGATAGCACCTGTGACGTTAACATCTGTCAGTGCTGACAAGGATGTAGTCAGTGTTGGTTGATTAGTTACGTTGGCCCAATCAACAGAGCCAGTCCAAGCAGTTGTCTGTGTAGTTTCGTCAGCAAAGTTTATGCTTGGAACAGAGATACCAGACTCTACTGACAGTACACCAGTAGCATAGTCTAAGACAAATGCGTTGTCGTGCCAAGCACCATCGTTGCGAGTAATATAGAAACTGTGATCGTTTCTGCGACCCATTGCCAGTTTAGGATCTCCGTTCCATTCAAATGTAAATGTATTAAATCCTGGACTAGCCGAAACTTGATTAAAGTTAATATCTGGTTCGCTACCAATAACACGAAGAATACCAACACCATCCTGTAAGACACTGGCTGTCAATGTCATAGCCGGTTGGTTAGTGTTATTACTTTCAAAAGCAAATGTACCGTTGAAGGTTGGATTGTTAATTGTTGGACTGGTAAATGTTTTATTGGTTAGTGTTTCTTCGCCAGTTAAAGTAGCATAGCCAGATAATGCGGCACTGGTAATAAATCCTGCGTTGTTAGTTAAGTCGCCGGTATCTAATGGAATAGTTGGAGCATCGGTTAAATCATTCCAACTGTATGTTCCTAACCACGCTGTTGTCTGTGTAGTGTTGTCGTTGAATGTTAACTGTTTGCTCAGTTTAACTTCTGTACTACTAAATCGAATGACTTCTCTATCGCCTGTGGCTACATTGCCTGCTACAATCTTTGTGTAGGTATTAGCAATACTTGTACCTAATACTAGATTACCTCCGCCAGCATTGCCACCTTGAACATACAACCAACCATCACGTTGTCCCACGTTGTCATATAGGCTATTCTCTGCTGTACCATCCCAGCTCGCACCGTTGATACCCATGTCAATGTAGTAGTCTGTGTCACTGCCATTAGGACTTGTTGCTACCCATTCTGTACTTGAGTGAGCACCGTCGCTGGTATTTTGGAAGTTATTCTGTGCGTAGTCGTTGACCTGTGCTTGACTTTGGATAACTGTATTTGGTAGTGCTGCCACACCTGCCGCACGTCCTGCGAATACTGCTGTGAATCCATCAGCATCGCCAGGGAGGATACCTGTAGTGTGTAACTTGCCATTAGCATCAAGATTGATAGTGTTTAGATCAAAATTACTTTGAACTAGAAAGTTGCTGTCGTTTGACAGTTGGCTAACTGCTGTAGGTATGCTTGCTGATGTAATATAGCCGCGACTGGTTACATAACTTTGTGTAGCATAACTTGATAATGAACTGGATGTTAGGTATCCGCTGTCGTTAGTAAATGAGCTAACATTTGTAGGCTTGCCAGTTAAGTCGGCGTAAGCACCACTGAATAGTGAAGGCTTGCCTGTGACTGCGTCCCAACTTACACCTGTGATAAATCCTGTGTCGTTTGTAAGTTGGCTAACATTTGTTGGAACTGTAGGGGCACCTGATATACTAGAGTAGGGAACTGTGCCTACACTGATAACGCTGTTATCGATAGCAATAGTTGTGCCATCAATCTTAATACCACCTTTAACTGTGGTAGTTGCTGTAGGTAGCACATAACTACTGCCGCCCGCTCCGCCTACGGCTAAACCGCCCGGAGTTTCACCGTCAGAGATGCGTATTGTATTGGTTATTCCATCGTACCAAAGACGGTCTTTTTCACCTATACGGGTGTCGCCGTCTTCGTAGTTTCTTCGTTGGGTTCGGAAATCTTGTGTAAATGACATTAAACTATCTCACGTTTAATGTATTTACCGTAAAACGTATCAGTGTTCGCTACGTGTAAGTTTTTGAATAACAGGACTGTCTTTGCCCTGTTCTGCTTTGTCCAGCTCTAAATGCTGTTGTAATGGCGGAACCATTACAGGATCTGGGTCTTTTTCTTCGGCATCGTGGCTTTGTTTATCACTAGAGTTATCGTCTAGTGCATCAATTATATCTGCTAGTGATCTTAGGAATTCTGCGGCTCTCATACAATTATTTAGTTCCACGCAACCATTTTAAATCTTTCTTCAGGAATGCCGAAATATTCGCATTTCCAGCGACTCTGTGCAAAGAAATCCAAGTGATGCCAAGAATTTTTATGTGCTAGTATCTGCTTACCAGCATCTTCCCAATCTATAGCCAACAACACAGGTTCTATAGTTTCACGTACAGATTCAATTTCCGCATAGTCAAAACTATCCCATTCCCAGTGTAGGACTTCAAGTGCGTTGCCCTGTTGATCTACATAGTCCATGCTAAAATCTAATCCCCATTTGGGTCTTAGAGCTATAACTTTATGTATTAAGGGTAAACTTTTTGCCCAGTACTGTAGTTCTTCTAAGGCGGCTCCTGCGTAACCTTTACGTTCGAATAATAGACTGTGATTTAATACACTGCCTTCTATTGTATGTTCCTGAGTAAACCACGGCTGTTTAAGTGCTGTGCGATGTTCCCTATGCTTCTTTGGTTTGGTCCAATTACTGTAGGCATAGTGCTTTTCGAGATCAGTTAGGTCATAACCGTTCTGATCAAATAATGCAACATCCTCTACTGTTGGGATATAAACTATCTTTTCTACAGGTTTATCCCAATAACCGTTGGCGTCAAATTTGTTATCAGTTAGAGCTACGTTGGACATTTTTATCTAAACAATCCGAACAACCACATTCGTTGCAATCGCAGCCGTCAGTCATACAACTGAATCCGCAATGTGCGGTGCACCAGCACTGACATTTAGGTTTTAATCTTTGATAAGTCGTGTCGTTGTTTTCGCTCATAATTAATCCTCGCTCCATACTAATCCTGCAATACAAGGACTAATACTGTTTGTGCTTTTAACAGCAATACTTAACCAACTACCTGGCGGAACTGTGATACGATAAGCACTTAGGTCAATGTTAATAGTTCCGTTAATACCACAAAAGCCTGTATATATAGGAGTATCTATAGTGTTATCAAATGTTCCTGTGACTGTACTACGAACTTCGTTGCAACGAGTAATAGCATAGTATTCGTGTGTTCCTGAAAAACTACTTGGTTCAAAGTATAAGTAAACTTCCACAGGGTCTGTGCTCTGTACTGACAGGCTCATGCTTTTGACAATGGCTTCTTTGGCATTGATGATATAGTTGCCGTTGTTAGCACCTGCTAATCCGTTAGTGACTACAGCATTTTTAATAGTCATTATATGATGTATGATATCTTTTGCTAGGCCTGTTTTGCTTGTTGAATAAGAGCGTGTGAGTTCGTTTAGGTGAATTGTACCTTCGACAGCGGCATAGATACTAGCACCATATACACTTATGTCTGTGGTATTAGTTGTGTTAACAGCGTTGTAGGTAATCTTAAAACTTGGATTAGCAGTATGAGGAGTAGTATGTTGATTAACATAGTGTTCGCGATGTACATAGATCATTGTTCCCGAATCTTGATCTTCTATAGCATAACTGATTACACCTGCGCCTAACCAGCGCATAGCAATTTGGTAGACATTAAGTTTAGTATGATCTAAAGTCATACCACTAGGATTAGAGTCAATGGAATTGCTGCCATCTAGTTTGTCAATGTTCCAATCTTCTTGATAGGTCCAGTTATCTGTTTGTGCCAACCCTGCTTGTCTTACAGTAAATGTAGCAGTAGCATTGCCTGTACTGCTAAAACTAAATGTGCCATTCATCGGGCCTAGACTAGGTGCCAACCACATCATAGCGCCATCTGTTTGTTGCATCAACCAACCACCATATCCACCTACACGGTTAACAATTTCTGTAATTGCATGTGCGGCTGTGCCCGATGTCAGTGCTACAGTATAGGCCGTTCCGTTAAGAGTGATAGTAGCAGTCTGCCCAGCGTTGGGTGCCGTGTTTATAATTAATGTTAAGATTGTGGCCTTACCGCCTGTGCTTCGAACAACTCCAAAACGATTGCCATTCCAGCCAAAGCCCACACGATTTTCTTGATTGGCTAAACCAGCAAACTGACTACTGCCTGCAACGCCCGTAGTAAAACCTGCGGTCATACGACTTATAATGCCCTGTCCTGGACGATAGCGAACAAAACGTTTGCTACGCAATACACCATAACCACCTGCTGTGGTTCCTGAGTGTACTCTAAACATCTGATCTACTGAACCGGCACTAGATCCTGTACCGTTTGTGTATGTTTGTATAACATCTGCTGTGGCGCCATATATACCATCTAATTGTATAACAGCAGTAGGAGTGATTGCTAATGGTTCGCCAAAAGCAGATACCTGACCGGCAACACTAGGCCCTGACAATTTAGCCGCTACACGAATCATTGGCTTACCAGCCAAGTCGTACTCCATGGCCTTGTGTAGGTTTAGAAGGTTTGGTTCGTCCGAGTGGACGTAGTCTGTCGAGTTAGGATTTCTTACACCCATAGAATAACTCCGTTATTTAGAAATTAATCTAGGTCTAAAATACTTGTATAACTTTGTGTTGCTGTGTAAATTGCAACCTTATTTCCAGATTTGAAGTTAAAAATCATTTGTGCATTTGCAGGGATTACAAATTTTGTAACGCTTGCGGTTGGATTAGTCCCAAATTCAATATAAGTCGGTTGGGCTCCTGTTGTGATTAAAATTCTTCTTGCTGTAATTGCTGTGCTTTGTACACTGGCATTATTAGTGCTCACAGTTTGATATCGATTAGTATCAACACCGTCCAGCGTTTGTATTGTATAATATTGACTCATTTGTATTTCCTTTGATATTTAAAATCTGTTTGATTAGAATACTGATTTCTAATCAGGATTCCATAATATTTGTAACTGTAATATATTTATCGTTAAATATTGCTTATGAAACCTTTGTTGATGATACACGAAGTCCGTGAATGGATGTTTGATTTACCCTTAAATGATTACATCTTGACCTTTGATGACGGATTGTACAGCCAGTATTACTACAACGATTGTTTCAAACAATTAACTACGCAGAGAATATACTACATCAGTTCAGGCATTGTTAGCAGTGGTTGTCAAAGCCTAGATTTTCCAAACTGTGTTCAAGCACATAAAAAAGCAAGATTGGGCGACTTTGAAGATTATATGACTGTGGAACAGATCAAAGAGCTCATGCAAGACCCTAATGTTATCATTGGCGCACACAGCCACAGTCACACTAGGTTAGATAACTTTACTAGTCTAGCAGAAAAAGTTGCTTATATTAATCAAGACACTGAACAGATGATACAATGGTTTGAAACAAATCTAGGATTTAAACCAACGCACTTCTGTTTCCCTTACAACGAAGATCCACACGGACTGTACAAAGGACTAGTTAAAAAGTTTGGGATTACTGACTGCGCTGGATCCGGTCGAATACCAATCGAAATGCTTCGGCATAAGGAAGGCCAACCTGATAGCCTCGATACTTTGCCAGCGTGGTCATTGCCTCGATACTCCTAGCATCTGGAAACTCGTAAGTTTCTGTTGAGTATCTACTTAGGGCCTCTTTCTTAGAGTCAATATAATCACTGATGTCTACATAGGTTGTAGGTTGAAACGCAGGTGTTAGTTGATTAAATGTCCAATCTGTGCTAGACGGCACTTCAAAGAAATAAAGTTGATTAACAGTACTATCTGGTTTGGGACGACTGGCTATCATAACTGCATCTGCCAATACTCTGTGGTCGTGATTTATATCTGATATGTTATGTGTGTAAACTACTTCAGGTTTATGTTGAATAAACAACTGTGTCAATAGATGTGCAGTATCATTAAGTTCTAAACTAAGATCTTTATTATTCCAAATCTTCCATTCTATTCCTAGTTGTTCGCAGTTGGCTTTGAGTGCAAACACTCTGTCAGCGGCAACTTGTTCAAAGTTCGGACGCTCTCCGTTACACAAGCAGAATAGTGTAACCTTATGTCCTTCAGCCACCATCCGAGCCATAGTACCGTATGGACCATATGCTTCATCGTCTGGGTGTGCTAGGACAAACAGTATGTTCACAGCATGTCCTTGATAATATCATCTAAGTCATACTGTGCTACAAAACCTGTAAGATATTTTACTTTAGTTAGATCTGGGATTCTACTGACAATGTCACTGTGCGGTGTTGGCACATAGTTTATCTTAGATGTAGAGTTCGATAGTTTAATCACTCGCTCTGCTAATTCTTTGATAGTCACTACGCTGTCACTGCCTACATTAAAGATTTCTCCGTTGATGTTTTCGATCTTTAACAACAACTCAACAGCATCATTGATGTGACAGAAACTACGTACCTGCCCGCCATCGCTATAGACTGTAAGATCCCTACCAACCTTGGCCGCATCAACAAACCTTGGCAGCACCATGCCATGCTCGCCTAACTGCCCAGGGCCTGTTACATTAAAGAATCTAACTATAGTGTAAGGGAATGTACTGGCAGATATCATAAACTCTGTCATTAACTTTGCCGCGGCATATCCCCAACGCAAATCTGTAGGAGGACCAATGTGTAGAGTGTTATCTTCGCTGAATGGTCCGTCGCCGTAGACTTCTGATGTAGAACTAAAGATTACTTTGTTTTGATATCTTTCAAACAAAGGAATCAAACGACTCATTAGTTCAATATTGTTTCTTAATGTAGTTGTTGGATTGTTGACTATGTTAGCAACACCTACAGATCCTGCTAGAAAATATACAACATCTGTTTCTAACAGCAATTCATCAAGTACAGCGTTGCGTATGTCTGCATGAATGAACTTAACTGGAAAGTTTGGAGCACTGGATGTTATTAAGGAATCAACAATAGTAACATCGTGTCCGTCTTTGATAAGACGCTTTGCTAAGTGGGCGCCAATAAAACCAGCGCCACCTAATAATAGATACTTCATAGATTAATTATAATCACTTCCCCTGCAAAATCGTCAAAATAAACATGAGGAATAGTTTTAACGAAATCAGTTTGTTCTGCTGTTAATGTTGAAAACGGAAAGAAGTATCCATTTCCATTTATATACTTTTCAGAATTCTTTGCAATCATTAATACCCCTAATTTAACATTTGGGTTTTGTAAAAATGACAGACAATCGACACAGTAAACTTTACCGTCAACTAAATGTAATTTATCTGTAAGATCTGTTAAAAGTGGATTAATGTTATCTGTGAATGTGTTTTGTATTTTTGTCAGTAAAGTTTTATCGAGCTCGTCTATAGTGATAACATCTGTACCTACGTCCATACATTTAAAGAACTGAGGAGTTTCTAAAGTAAGCTCTGGAAAACCTGCTGGTCTATTTTTAAACAAATTAGAAAGTTGCTCAAAGTCAAATGCGTCTAAAATTTGAGAACCTACAACAGAAATATATTTTTTCTTATCATCTACACGACTATTTGGATTATCTTTTAAGAAATCTAATTCGGTAATGTCTTCGTTTAAATTAGTTTCTAACCAACCTTTGTAGTAGTATGCGGCGCCTTCGTGTAGACAGTATTGATCCCAATAACCCCATTGCATTTCTGGATCGACAAACGTGTCGTATTCTGCTTCTAAAGCAAGTATTGTACTAGTTCTGCGGCAACCAGACTGTCCGTCTGGATTATACTCACAAAGTCTAAAAAGGTTTTCTTTGGAATTTTCCACAGAAGACGCAGGGATAGAGACTTGTTCGTTAGTAGGTTCTGTCATTTTTATTCCTCAATATTCTATAATATTAGCATCTAATACAGGATAGTCAATACCCAAATGATTGACTATAGTATCAATATCTGTTCCTTGTTCGATGTATAGTGTATTTACCCTATTATCTTCATTGTAAAGATAGAGAAAGAACGGCTTGTTATCCTTGAGTTCAAAGTGCTTAAAATCTATTAATTTAATTTGATTGCCGTTTCTAGCCAAATTATAAGTCATGCTGTTGTAGAATGGAGTGAGTTCTAACTGTTTGTGTTGAAGTTTCAAATAATGAAATTCCTGCTCTGTAACTGATTCTACAGGATCTCCTTCCCAGTATTCATAGACCAAAAAACTATCATTGCTTTCTAGTAATTTGGGTAATAGATTTCCCTGATAAGATTCTAAAAATGCAAATATGTCTACGGGCTGTTTTTGTTTTGTCAAATAGCAGTAGTAAGGATCTACTTCAGTAGTGTAAGTATCTGCATTAGAGTAAATGAATTGTAACGCTCGCCTGTGAACGTACTTTTTGTTATTGTGTTCAAAGAAGTAAAAATATATCTTACGAGTAAAAGGCGTGTGGTCTAGTCCGTAAATGCGTTTAAAGTCATCACGGGCTTCCTTTATAAATTGCACCTTACTGTTAATAAGATATGTATTCATCCTCACGCACCAAGTCTAATGTTGAGCAATGAATGCCGCCTGCAAAGATTTCACCGTGCTCTAGTTTAATAGGAATGACTGTAAAACCATTCTTATCTAATATGTCTGCAACACCAACAGCACGATCGGTAACCAACACAGTATTTTCGTCAACACTTAATACATTAACGTCCATACCACGACTGCTGGCTAGTCTAATATCAATATCTGTCATACCTCGTACATCAATGTTTGCTGTTAGGTCTTTAGGATACAAGTAAGTCCAGTTGCGGAACTTAGCAGGCAACAGATCTTTAATGTTTGGGTACAAGGGATTAACTAGGAACACTCCTGGCCGTAGACAGATTAGGCAACCATCGATATGATTATCTGCTACATGTAAGACATGGAAGTCTGTGTCTGGATAAAAGCTCTTGATCCACTCGTAGCCCAAGTATTGATTATAACTGTTGATGTTAACAACACAGTCTTTGCCTATGCGTAGGAACTGTGCGCCATCTACTGCCATTACATAGTTACTGGGAATGTTTGCATAGTCACGACTATCTCCCCAATGCCCTAGGTCAATAGTGTCTTCTGTTAACTCAGTGTGCGGAGCCTTAATCCATTGCCCGCCACGTCCTCTATCCCATGCACGACTATACACATCATGTAACAGAGTATTTTCATAATAACGATTGCGTACAAAAGTAGGAGTTTCAATTAACTTGTTGCCATACACTAATGTTAGATCACGTACATTACTTGCCGAACTTAGTTCACTACGAAAACTAGGGGTAGTAAACGGAACAATCTTATCTAGCACATCGGGTCTGTGTACTGTTACTCCTAGGCTTTCTAATGTCTTTGCCAACCCATCTAACTGTTCATTGCGTTGATCAATCAATTCCATGCTGACTGTATAGTTTTCAAACGGTGCTTCGTAGATGCGTTCGTCTAAGGCTTCTCTATAAAACTGTTTGAATGTAATGTCGCTGATACGCTTGGCTAGTTTTAATTCTCTGCCAACTACTACTTCTTTTAAACGGCCAAAACTTGTGTGTGAGTTAATCACGTAACTTCCTCATTCTATTAAAATATTCTACTTTCTCTCTGACTTTGTCATACACAGGATCATGTATAAGGTGTTCGTGCCAGAAGTATACTGTTCTAAGTTCATCGTCTGTAAACTCCTTTACTGGTGTATACCACTCGCCTATCTGATACTTTTGTATTGGCTGTACTGGCCACAGTTTGTTGTTATAGATCTTGTCCATAACGTATTCTTCTAAGTAGTAGTCTCCGCTGACTGCACGAACTTTCTCCCATTCAGGATCATGATTAGTCATTGTGTCAGTTAGGACATCAAAGAAGAATTTATAAAATCCACTGTCACGTCTGCTGATAGTAAAGCCTGTGTCAAATGGATTACTCCATCCTTCTTTAACTGTACGCTGTTGTGCTGTACAGTAGTCATCGTACTGTCCGCAGATCAATGTTTCACTGTTAACTAACTCTTCCGGTAAGGGCTTAATCAAATTCATGTCTAAGTCTATTTTGATTAGTACATCTTCTGCAAGCCTCTGCTCTAGCAACATACCTACTAAAGGAACATTTAAGAAACCACTGATAAATGTTTCTGTGATAGGCTGATACTCTTCTATGTAAGTTACATTTAATTCTTTAAATCGTTCTTTTGTTTTGTCAGTTACAATGTTGTGTGTGGGACAAAAAGCATAGATAGCACAGTCCTTTAACCATCCGCCATTCTTACGCCAGTTCTCAAAGCACAGTACTGCTTCGCTTTCAAACAAACGTCTAGTACCAACAATACCTTTCTGCTCGTTAAGGTTGTTAGCATCTCCTTCGATGGCTGTGATTAGGGCATACTTCATACTGCATAGTCCTTTAAACACGCAAACTTTGAAATGTCTGGATAGTCTTTGTGTGAGCCATTAGTGTAGTGTTCGCTGAGTTGATTAAGCAACAATACACCACGTGCGGCTTCGTCTGGGCTCATGTACATATGATAACCCATAATGATACCTGTGTCCTGTGCTGTAGGAATAGCACTGTCTCTACCGTCGTGGCGCATACGTTTTAGTTTCTCATACATCTCTTTGTTGTCTAATAGAATTGCTCCGCCCTTACCTATTGCTAGACGCTTCTTCTGTTGAAAACTAACACACTGGACTTGCCCAGGCACATACATATTCTTTTCAAAACCTACAGCATAGTCATAGACATTAGTGTGTCCAATACGATAGTTGCCCATCCAATCATCGAACTCTAACCATACATTGTATCCGTAGTTGATCAGTGTCATTGGAACACTTAGGTATGTCTGTGTTGGTATACTGACTTTCTGTTTCTTCTTACCATAGTATTCCATTGCTAACAGTATAGCATTGGTGCAACGATCTACTGCCACAGCATAAGGAGCACCTGTGTATTCACATAGGCGTTGCTCAAACAGTTCTACAAAATCGTTGTTGTTGTGATAATCTCGTTTAATGTCTTTAGACATACTGTATCCTTTTTTAACTCGTCTAGCAAAGTGACTATGTTAGTTATCATAGGCACTGGTTTCCATTCAATTTTCTTAATCAAAGTGTTGCTAGTATCTTGCAGTTGTTCGTAGTCGTAGAATAATTCTTCTCGTAGTTTCTCTCCAGGTCTACATCCAATTATGACCTGCGGGTAATCTTTAGGTACTAGGTCCATTATAGACTGCTCGTCGCCCATATCTAAGATGTATGTTGCTTTGGCAAATTCTAAATGAACAATATTAATGATTAACGATACTGCATCCTGTACTGAAATAAAGTAACGCTTCATTTCAGGATCTGTAATAGTTATTGGCAAATTGTTTGCTATCTGCCACTCTAATGTTTCTACAAAGGATCCCGATGATCTAAAAACATTTCCAAATCTAACAATTTTCATTTCTGTGTCAGATGTTCTAGCATATTGCTGTACAATACGTTCGCACCAAAGTTTAGTGTAGCCCATATTGTTAGTAGGGTTTACTGCCTTGTCGCTGGATATGTGTATCATACATTTCACTTCGTCCGAATGATTACATAAATTAATAACAGATAGAATATTGTTCTTAACTACAGAATAAAAGTTATTTTCATCTTCTAGTGTATCTACATGTTTATAGGCAGCGGCATTAAAAATATAATCTATTTGATATTTGTCAAAGATCATGTCGACTAACTTCTTGTCGCTGACATCTCCGACTATACAATGCACGTTCTTAGCACCAATGCCGCGCTGTAGTTTATAGATAGCGTATTCGCTGATATCAACTGCTATAATAGTTTTTGCCTGTATCTGATTTACCAATTCACTGCCAATAGTTCCGCCAGCGCCAGTTATTAAAACTGTGCTGTCTAAAAAATTTTGCAAATCGTCTATGTTTAGTTTGTTTTTTATTTCCAATTTAGTTTCTTCGTTTTATAGTTGTTGACAAACACTTTAAAATTTTCTGTGTGTTTAATAGCAGTCTCTTCGACTAATTTTAATTTTTCTTCAAGAGTAAGCACATCGCCGTTTTCGTGACACAATATTCTTGACAATAAGTATCCTTCAGTCCTAGCAAGATTCTTTTCTCCCACTAACCAAATTTTATCTAATTTGTTACACCAATCCCATGCTTGCATAATATCCATGTTAGGATTCTTCCAGGCTATGGGAGGATTTTTACCTGTTCCAGGTAACATTACTTTTGTTCTGTCTACTGTTTTATCTTTTTCAAATATAAAATTAGGATTAGGATTAAGATCTATTTCAATCTGTTCATATCCGTATTTTTGAAAATCATCGGAAATTCTATTTTCTCTAGAGTCTCCCCAGTCCATTATTTCTAAAGGACAAGCCACTGCTAACTGATCTCTCCAATGATTCTTAACCCATTGGTAAGTAGTTTCTAAACTGTCTAATGTTTCGTGTGGCAGGCCTGCTATCAAACTGATAGTTGCCCTGTACTTGTTACCTACGTGCTTTTGAAAGTATTCTTTAACTTCTACTAGTCCTTCTTTCATTCGTGTAGTGTTACCATTTTTTCCTATGTAACTTGCTGATTTAGGGTTAAATGTTTCTATGCCATAGAAATGTCCAAGGAACCCCATTCTTAATAAATCTTCTCTATCGTGCTTACGATTTATTAATAAATCAGCACGGATGAATCCAGCAAAGTATGGCTTCCACGGTAACGTTTCAACTAAGTCTGCTATTCTAGAAATCTTATAGGGCCTGTCATTGAATGTTTCGTCGCTAATATGATAGTTCTCTATACCAAAACGATCATAGGCATCCATGAATTGTTCTCTTACGTTTTTAATATCTCTAGTATAATCTTCTTTGGCACCGATCACAGGAAAATTACAGAACTTACAGGCAAACTTACAACCTCGACTGAATTCTATTCTGCCCCATTCGTTAGGCATTAAAAAGTCTCTATCCTCATATTTGATCATAGCATGTTTCATAGGATATGCAGGATAGTCTCTATTGGCATTTATAATCTTAGTTCTGCTAGAAATATTTTCAAACTTTGGACTTTGGCCATTTGAAAATTTATAGTTAAGTAACTCTTCTATAGCATACTCGCCATAGCCATAAATGTGATAGTCCGAATATGAATAATCAATAAGTTGCGATTGCCCGCCTGATATAAAAACTATGTCTGGATAATTCTTTTTTATCCATTCAAAGGCTAGACGAAATTTATGTATAGACTGCGCTCTGTTCCAAAGATAAGAAAATCCTATAAACTTTGTATTTGATGTAACTCTAGATTTTACAAGTTCTAACAGTTCTTCCGGAGTCCAATACATTATAAAGTCCACAACTTCGCAGTCCCAATTCAAGGAACGAAGGTGATTAGCCATTCTGTGTATGCCGCCAACTCTATCAATTAGCACAACATTCACAGCCAAAAGTAAACAATGATTCATATAATGTAACGTAAGTCTTTTTTATCGCAGAGTTCTATAACTGCACGGTCGCAGTATTTACAGACTTCGTACTGCATGTTCAAAATTTTCTCGTAGTCGCCGTCCCATTCTTTGCCTTTGCTGGCTTCCAAAAACAAATAGCAGGGATATACTTTGCCGTCAATGTCCACTTGCTGGCTTTTGTTTTCCCAACTCATGCAGTAGGCTTTGCCTTTAACTGGACTAGCATATTTGGCACGGGCAAACTTATCCATCTGCTGATAGTCATCTATTTTTTTAGGATTGGGTCTTAATTTAAGTAGGTTCGTTTTGTCTACGTAATTGGATTCTTCTTTCTGCAGGAATGTTTCTGTCCAATAGACATGACTAAACTCGCTGACCATTTGTTTGAACTCTAGCCCATCAAAGTCATCGCTGTTATAATAAAAACGAATACACTGAGCATAGTCATTCTTATTATCACTACGGAACGCACGAGCATTCTCTAGTATTTTTGCTAGACTAGTTCCTGTACGATATATTTCGTGTAGTTCTTGTGTGCTACCACAGATGCTGAAATAAACTTTGTCATCTGCGTTCATTAGAGTAGATAACTCTTTCCACCAGTCGGGCTTGTGTGTTGCTCCGTTAGTACAGATTTCAATCTTTAGTCCACGGGCCTTCATGTATTTGACTAAAGGAAAGAAGTCTTTGTAGATAGTTGGTTCCGATATAGTACCAACAAGACGTATCCATTCTAAGTCTGGAAACGTTTCTAATTGATCTATGACTTCCTGTAGTGGACGAACTTTATTCTCTGGGTAGTGTTCTTTGAATGCTGTATAGTTTCTATAGCATAGTCCACACTGAGCATTACAGTATGTTGTAAGTTCTAACTCTAGGTCAATAACCTTAGGCATCTTTAACATACAAAGTCCAATCCCATTTTATCAATAAAGGTACGTGTACGCTTCTCACATAGGAAACAATCTGGAAACTTAAAGGATAGGATATCACTGTAGTCCATGTCTTCTTTGTCTGCTGGAAAGTAGTCTTGCTCATTCTCAGCATGAGTATAACAGGCACTGACCTGTCCCCATTGGTTAATGTATATTTTCTTTTGTTGTAGACTACGGCATTGTATGTTGTATTGTTTACCGTCGTTGGGCTCAGGACGATTCTTAAACAACAACTTAATAGTTTGCTCCCGGGTCTTAACAGGACGAATGCCTAGTTCTACTTCTTTGTTGTAGACGTTTACTCTACGCACACCTTCTGTTTCAACTTTCATTACATTACTGAATTGATCAAAGATTGCTTTCATCTCTGGGCTTTCTCTATCCTCTGCATTGTACTCAAAACGGATATGTTGTATCCAATCATTCTTACGTCTGTTCTTACGGAACGCCGCGGCATTGTCTAGGATCTGTTGTAGGTCACTGCCCACACGATACTTGGCATGTATTTCCTGTGTGCTTCCGCAGACAGTAAATGCACACATACATTTCTCAGGTACAATGCTACCCAACTGTTCCCACCATGCTGTATCTCTAGTATTGCCGTTGGTAAAGATTTCGTAATAGATATCACGACTGTTTAGGTATTCAATAAACTTAATGAAGTCTTTGTACATAGTCGGCTCACTGACTACACCTGCAACAAAGAAACGTTTAAGTCCTGTGTACTGATCTAACTGTTTAATAATAGTGTCTATGTCTCGTACATTCTTTTCAACCAAGTGATTCGCATGTTGATAGTTACGAGTACACAGTGGGCATGAGAGATTACAGACTCCTGTCAAGTCCATCTCCATCTCTTCTACTTCACTCTTTTTCATAGTGACGTTCATAATATAACAACACACTCCTTGATGATGTTTCTGTTTCTGGTTCTGCACATTGGAATATCTTATTTGTTCTTAGTGTTGTAAGATTCTTCTTACTACATTCCCAACAATGTTCTTCCCCAAACTGCCTATATAACGAACAAGGATCTATCTTGCCGTCATGTCTTATTTGTATATAGTTACTAGCGTTGGCTGGGCATACTATATTGTTAAAATCCTTTCTATCTATTTCTCGTTCGTACAATGCCTTTAAACGATCTGGTAAGTGTATTTTACTCTTTAACTGGTGATGCTCTGTAATTGGCAAAGTATGGAAATATTCTGTATTGTATCGTTCACTGAACTTTGGATAGTTTTCTATAAAGTCCTGCTCGTTATAGTTAAACACAATCCAAGTTAATACACCCTTCCCACCGCTGAACTTATCTACTATTTCTAATCTAGATAACACTCTATCTAACTTTGAATTAACTCTGTATGTTCCGTGTAACTCTTGTGTGCTACCGCAGATGGTAAAGTATACATGTCCTGTCTTGTTTCTAAACAATGTGCCTAGTTTTTTATAATACAGATCATTTCTAGTATCTCCGTTGATGTACAGAGATATCTCAATATCACGTTTGTTAATATAAGCAATCAACTCCAATAGTTTAGGATAAGTTGTTGGCTCTGAGATTGGGCCAGCAATAGTAATAAACTTTAAGTTTGGATAACTGTCTAACTGTGCAATTATTTCTTCTAGACTTCTATAATTGTTTTCATCAGGCACGTTGGTTATTGCTCGAACACACAACGGACATTTGAGATTACAAGCAGAAGTTAACTCTAACTCAATACGTTCAATGTCTGCGTTAGGTTGGACTTTATAGATAGATGATTGAGTCAAAGTCCTTCTCCTTAAATACTCGCACTTTAGATTCTGCTGTCATACGCTTGTGGAATCTAGTCAGCATAGCGTGTTTGAGTTTGTTTGATAATGTTACACCATTGATACCTTCGGGCATAGTAGCCGCAACTAAATGAAACTCTATGTCTGAATACTTGTTAATAAATGCTTCTAACTTGTCAAAGTTAGTGTCAGTAACTATTAATAGATACTGTAAATTTAATTCTGGATCTATAATGATCTCTTCGTCTAAGTCTAAGTTTTCGCTACAGTGATACAGGATAGTATCAAAGCGAGGCAATAGATCACGATAGCGTTTGATAAACAATCCATTAGTATTAATGCTAGGGCGGCAACCTTTCTTTTCTAGTTCGTCTAGGATATATTCAATGTCTGCACGTTTCATACTGCCAACTTCGCCGCCACTGAGTGTTACGTTGTATCCTGGAATAACTTTGTCTAACTTGGCCTTTACTTCATCCATAGTAAGTTTAGGACGATTGTGTGTATCAACACAGCAATAGTCGCAGTGCCAGTTACATACCCATGTAACGACTAATTCAATTTCTCGTTCTTGTGCGTGAATTGCCATTAGTGCCACCTTGCCACAACTGTGATGAATTCCTGCAATGATCCTGGATGTACCTTATCGCCGTGTTCATTAAAGAAGTCCATCATTAAGTTTAAGTTAATCTTCTTTTGACTACGCACATCGGGCAACAATAAAAACTTAATGTGCGGGTAACGTCTAATCATTTCATGTATGCTTCCGTCTAGGAAGTTTGTGTTTGTAACTACCAATCCATAGGATACATGATTTAATTGTAAGTCTGGAAACTCTATGTCGTCTGGTAAGTACTCAACACAGTGATAGTGTATCTTACCAAACTCATGTACCAAAGGCATATGACGTTTAAAGAACAGTCCATTAGTTAGTAAATCAATCACACAACCTTTGTCTTTGAGTATTTTAATAATATGTTCTAGTTGATCACGCTTTAGTAGTCCTGGCTCACCTCCACCAAAGGTAACTTCTGTACCTGGCTCAATAGCCTCTACTCTACGCAGAACTTCCTCGTAAGGTAACTCTGGACGATTGTGTGTGTCTGCTACACAATAGTCACAGTGCCAATTACACTTATAAGTTAAAGGAAGTTCTATCTCTTTCATCTCAATGCTTTTAGTTTCCGTATATCATTTACTTCTCTACAGGTTGTAATCAAATGTATGTAACTGTTTGGATCAATCTTATCTTTAAACTTTTGATAAACCTTAAATCCATTTGCTCTACTTAATCCTTTTCCAATTACATTGTCTGCACCAAATATCAAAAACTTTATGTCTGGATACTTGTTGATATAGTATTCTAATCTGTCCGCAGTATCATCTGTTATCACAAGTTGAAAGTCTATCTTAGAACGATCAACATGTTCTGGAATCCATATCTCTTCATCATCTAAGTGTTCGCTACAGTGATATAGAAAACTATCTGGGATATGGCAAACGTTTTTATGTTTCTTAAAGAATGTTCCGTTAGTGTTTACATTAATGAAACAACCTTTGCTTTTTAATTCTGTTAGCAACCATAGCATTACTTCTTTATTAAGTGTACCCGGTTCTCCTCCTGTAATGGCTACATCGCTGTTAGGAGGAATGGCCTGTACCTTACGCTGTAAGTCTTCTATGGTTACATCTGGACGATTGTGTGTATCTTCTGAGCAGTAGTTACAGAACCAATTACATTTATATGTAACATAAAGAGTATAGGAGTTTGCGCCATCCAAGCCGCCTTGGAAGAACTCATAGTTGTCGTGTAAGTTATTCCCAGCAGTCATATATTTTTCCATTCTGTGTAGTGCCAAAGATATGTTCATAGACTGTATTAAACTGCCTTTGATAGTTTTTTCTATCCTCATAGTCAAACACGGGACTTACTGAACTCACAGTTACATCTTTGTCGTTGTGTTCTGCTAGTGCTAACATCAATTGATGTTGATATGCCTTGCCACCGTAGTAGCCCAACTTGTGTAGTCCAAGTGTGCGTTCTCTATCGTAGATTACATCTGTGGTCATAAACACAATTTTAGACTGTGTTGTCATTTTCTTTAATGCTTCGATAGATAGTGCGTGTGGTATGATTGCCTGTACATAAAATCCATGTACATATAACTTTTCTTTTATTACACCTTTGCTAGTAAATGTACTAGGATCGTCTGGATAGCCTTTATATGTTGAGTTGTACAACAAGATATCAATTGTATCTAAGTCTTGTGTAATGCTATTGAACTTAGTTACTGCATCTTCTGCTGTTAAGAAAGTTAGCGTAGCATCTGTGTCATCGTTAGTTCTGTGAGAAAGCACACGGACAACATGTCCATCTGCCTTTGCTTGTCTTACAAAGTCATTACCAAATCGACCAAAGGTTCCACCGCCTACGACTATAATATTCATTTGTAGTATCCTTTGCGGTAAAAATTTACTTGATCAATCTTAGGACCTTCTTCGGGTCGTAGTTTAATGTCTTTGATTTGTTTCTCTACACCATCGCAGATATAGTAGTGCTTGCAGTTTAAGCAGTCCTTTGTTTTGTAATAGGTACGGTTACGTTTAAATGCGGCCGCATCATACATTGCCTTGTGTGGGTCTGCTCGGTACACGTCTGGGTCTATGTCACCATTGTACACAGCAATGTTCCAATCATAAATGTCATATATGTGTTGGTAGTAGTTGCATACGTACTGCTCGTATCCTTTCATAAAGCAATACGGCGTGTAACGAACGTTAAGTTTAGGAACACTATCCTTTAGTAAATCTATTGCTTGATGTACGTAAGGAGTTACTTCTCCGTAGTCGATAGTTTCCTGTATGCCTGCATCGTCCCAGTAGTTAAGAGTTAAGAAGTTAACTTCAAACGGCTTTAGTTCGTTAACTAATTGAACAAACTTAGTTGGCAAGTTCTTATAGTTCTTATGTGTTACTGTACAATTAACACGCACAAGAACACCTTGCTCATGTGCATTGTGTATTGCTTGGATAATGTTTTCAAAGCCCTTGCGATGCCCAACTAGTATGTTGTGGCTTTCTTTATCGTAACCGTGTACACTGAACAGTATTTCATCTAAGCCGTGTTCTTTACTCTTACGCAAGAACTCCTTGTCAGCAAACTTGTAGCCATTACTTAGACAACTAATCTTTAAGCCTTTGCTTTTACAATAGTCAAGAATGTCAAACCATTGTTTGTGTATGCTAGACTCACCGCCACTCAAGTCAACTTCTTTAATGCCACAGGCAACGAGATAGTCAATACGTTGTCGTATGACTTCAAACTCAGTTACTTCATTTAACTGTGTTTTGTAATAACAGAACTCGCAACGATAATTGCAATGCGTACCAGTATCTAACTTAGCACGTTCGCAAATAGGTTCGTCACGGTCTATCTGTAACTTGTTGCTGAGCTCGTTGTATAGTCTCACGTTCTATCTCTTCGTACTGTTGATCTACTGGATCGGGGTTAGCAAAGTAAGCCTTCTTACTTGCGGCCATTAATTTAAAACTACTAATACTTTCTTTGTAACAAGTTCTGCTAAAACTACTACAATGTTTTACACAAATGCTTTGGCTATCGAAGAACTTGTATCTAATAGGATCTGTTAGTGCATCCTTTAATGATGTATTATGTAAGTTGGCAAACGCAACCTTGTCGTTAGGAGGTGTGTTGTCCTTTACGAACTTACAAAATACTACATCGCCATTAGCCATAATCTTAGGCATGCTGTGGAAGTGACACTTGAGCTTCGGATCAAACTCTTCTGTTACCTTTGTGCCTGTGTAGTTAAACTCGTAGCCATAGTCTCTGCGTTCAAGTTTGTATTGAATGCCTGCGTCAGTTAATTCTTGTAAACGTTTATGTACAATATCAAACAAGTTCTTGTCCATTGCTGTTAGTTCTTTGAAACGTGCAGGAGTGTCGCCATAGTAACTAACACACAACTTAATGTTGTTCATTGGAACTTCTGCTAACTTACGCACATTAATTGCAGTGACATTAGTAAACACAATAGTATACTTCATATGCTCATTGAGAAACGCCAGCATCTCATAGATGTCTGGATGTAGGAAAGGCTCCCCTTTGGCAGGGATTAGATCAATTTCAGTTATGCCCATTTCCTTTGCTTCTAGTATTATGCGTTTGAATAAATCCAACGGCATATACTTAGGCTCAGTGATGTCCTTTGCTTTACAGAAATAGCATTTAAAATTACAGTATTCTAAAATTTCAACTACAATCATATAATGCCTTTAAGTATGTTTACTATATCGTCACTGGGTCGTAGACACAGACTATCGAAGTCGTTTTCTATATCCCAGTTACGCCAGTATAATCCTAAATCTTCGTCCCAATAATCAATGTTATGAAACACTACAGATTTGCCGTAATATTTACACTCTGCTATGAAACGTGGACTACAATCCCATTTACGTTTAACAGGAGTATACACGTAAGTTCTAAACTGTTCGAATAAGTTATCCACAGGAGGAATGACAAATGTGAACCCTGGCATAGGTTTGGGCATATTTTCTTTGTTAGTTATAGCAAGGATGTTATCTCCGTACTGTAATAACTCCTCGTAGGTATCCAACTGTCTACAGTTCTTAGTAGCGTATACTAACACAGCATCCTTGCTTTCGCCTAAAGGTTTTAACTTATCAAATAGTATTTTCTTTTTGTAGTTGATACCGTTTTTCTTTACAGGTTCATATACTCTATTGTCTTGTAAGATCCACACATTGCCTTTGTCATTGTATTTGATTTCTTTATTGCCGCAGGCAAAGTAAAAGATATTATCAAACAATAATGTTACAGACTGCATATTAACAACGCCACCGTCTGTGAATAATATGTTACGTCCTTTAACTAGAGTGGGCCTGTTGGCAAATACTGTGTTAGACTGCATGTCTTCTATCTCAGCATCTGTAAAATTGTATTTGCTTCTAATACTAGATTCAAACCTTGCCCAGTTAATGTCTTCGCATAACAATATGCCTACTTTGAAATCGTTACGCAGTATATGATAGTAATCTATAACTTCGTAGGTGTGTCCACAGATGCCGTGATTGTTGTTGCTCCAAGTATAACTGAGCCAAAGGTCATAGGAGTTATCTAACTGTGTTATCTTAGACATGCCTGCACCATTGGACAGTTTTCTGTAAGAGTATAATTGCCTAGCCCGTTAGCAACTATATCATTATAGCGTAATTGTATTGAGTCTATGTCAAGATTGTATGGTTCTTCAATAGTTACTGCTTTATTATAGAAGAACCCTTCTGGGATTATTCTGTTGTTAGTATCTCTTACAACATGAATATAGTGGACAGCATCAATTTGATCAAACAAATCTCCAATGCCGGTGTGTTGTTTTTTTAATAGGATAGGACGATTGAACTGCGCCTTTAATCGTTCGTACTCGTATCGAATGTACTTTGGATCCAAGCAACTAACAAATACACCTGGCTGGCTAGCACAGGGTTTGAATATCTCAAAGTTTAATTTAAGGATACACTCTACATCGTAGCGTTGATATGGATACAGTCCGTAGTAAGTTACTGTGCGATTATTCTTATAACGAAACATCTCGTGCGTGTCATTGCTGAAACAATGTATTTCGTTAGTTAAGAATTCTTTACAATCGTAAAAGGTGTTTACATCTAGGATAAGTGTACGATCAAGATTGAGTTTGTATAACTCTACTAGTGTTACAGGAACGATGTTATCAACTGTGGTGTTGTATTTTGTCGTAAGGATATCTAGAACTAATTCAAGATCCTTTGTGTCTATACCAACAATATAAAACTTTGCATCAACATACTTTCTTAGAAATTTAAAGTATTCGAAACAGTAAAATAATGTTCCGTTGATCTTATTGTGTGGTTTAAACTTGTATACAACACCATAGTTCATTATTAGAAGTTAGCGTAGAATCGTTCTAAAAATCGCTCTTCTATTGATTTGATTTCTTCGACTGTCGATGCTGTTCGAAGTTCATTTTTAAATGCACTGAATCTACGTTCTAACTGTGCAACGGCTTCGATCTCATCCTTGTAGTTAAGATAATCTTCTAATTTAGCAATTAGTTTTTCATCACCTGTTTCGAGAATCTCAAGATATTTTTCTTCTCTATTCTCATTTGTAATAAAGTAGCCTGCGCTGGCCAGGTCATTGTTTAAAACAATAAATCCATACATGGACAAACCAGATGCTTTAGATAACTCTGGGGTTACAAGCATACGGACTTTCACCATTGCCGCATCTCTTGATTCTTGGACAGGATCAGTTTCTTTTAAATCAATGATATCAAACTCTCCAGGCAACACTTCTCCTGTTAATAGAGTTTTATGGATATGTACTCTCTTGCCTTCCATCAGTGCTTGTTTAATAAGTTGATGGCTCATGTAGGAAAGACGAAGAATTTTTTCGTCTTTGTCTGCTTGATTGTCTAATGTGTTTTGAGTTACGTTTGTTACAAACCAGTGTGAGCCACGATCTTGAACTATGGCTAAATCATATATGATGCTACTCATCTTAATCCTTTAAAGTTGTTGGTTCGCTCCAAAGTTCTCCTTTATTTGGCAATCTGTCATAATGGACTTTAAAGAATCCATCTTCGCCCAACTCGATTGCATCTGAGTATTCTGTACCTAATAATTCCTGTGCCATTACACCGATATACTTTGTTTCTGGGTCCCAGGTGTAATTGTAAGAGTAGATGTTAATACCTTCTCTAGTGCCAATGAATTTAATGTTTTGTTTTAGTCTTTCATCACTGTAGTTACAGCCGCAGTCATTGTGGCAGTTACATACAGCATTACACGTACAGTCTGAGTTACAAATACAGTCCTGACGCATAACATTATATTTGTCACGTAAAGTAATCCAGTGAGTCGTTGTTGCAATTGATCCAGCACTATAAACGTTATTACCACCTGTAGCATCTGCAGGATTAGTATATACTGCATAGTTAGATCCAACTGGTTCATTAACGTTAAGAATTCCCTGAACCATAGTTTCCATATTATTAATATGTGAAGCGGAAATTAAGGTACTAGTGCCGTATGCACTAGTTTCAAGTCTTGAAACAACACCAAAATGATTAATAGTGCCACTGTTGGTCAAGTGCAATTGATATCTTTGTAGTTCAGCGTCAATTTTACTACGCAAGTCTTCAATGTCTGCCGCTGTAATACGACCCGAGGTTATTGCAAATTCTGCACTTGGAGATAGTGGGCGGTTTGTTGAACACGCACCACGATGGTTAAAACAGGTCGTTGTTCCACTACTGTTTTGATTACAAAAGGTTCCGCTACATGCCATTTTATTGAGTTTCCTTTTCCTTTTCTGCAAGCTCAGGTTTAACTGCTAAATCTCTATCTAGATAAGCCTGAACTGTTCTATCGATTTCTCCAAATGTTTTAAAGAAACCGCACATGTTATTTACCCAACGATCAGTCCAGCGATCGAAGTAGTCTTCCTGCTTACTATTATCTAAACTAGAAACAGGGCAAATCATACAGGTTGTTGCTACACAGCCCTTGCAGATATCGCTGACTTCACGTGCTTTTGGCTGATAAGTTGTAGCCATTTTAATAACTTTATCAATAAAATCAGCATCATCAATATTACCACCAGAACCCATTAATTCTTTATTTGGACTATATAGTGATCCGTGGCAAGCATAACTGTTACCGTCTACGTTAATGGCATGCATCGAAGCGCCGCTCTGACAGTGACTCTTTGCGTCGCCGCCATTAAACCAAGTGCATAAATGATGCCCATACTTTTTAACAAACTCGATTTCTTCCTTAGCAATCATCAACATTTCTTTACGGAAGTCTGCTACCATTCCCGGTAGTTCGTCTACTGGTAGGTCTGTTACATAGTCAATAGTCGGAGCATACTCAACACGGCAGTTAGGCCCAATATCTTTAAAACGCTCGTAGAGTTGTTTGTAGTCACGCCATGCCGCAAGCATACCTGTCATGCTCTTTAATGGCACTGTGGCTTTCAATGACAAGTTAGCACCTTTACGTGCGAAATATTCAAAGTTCTCAATAACCTGTGCCGATGTAGGTTTACCACTATGCGTTAATCGGAACTTGTCGTTGATATTCTTACCGTCATAACTAAACTGGATATTAATCTTTTTTAGGTCGACATTATCTAATACATTTTCTAAACGTTTACGGTTGTATCCGTTTGTGTAGATATGAAATCCAATATTTTCGATGTGTTGGAACTCTTTCATAATATCAACAATTAAGTTGCCATTAAGTGTAGGTTCGCCTCCCCAGAAATCGATCATTAATTCGTCATAGTTTTCTTTGAACCATGCGCTGTCATAAAACTCTTTGATGCGTACTTTTAAAATTTCTACTTTGTCATCGAGTCTACGTGTGTCTGTTTTCACACCTTCAAAACAGTACGAGCAACCTAAGTTACATAGTGCTGTAGTTGTAATCTCTAAGGTAAACGATCCTTTTGATACTTTCATTTGATATCCTCAATGTTTAATATTTCATCTAGAACTGACAGCATTTTATCTTCAGTTACTTTTTCTTCTTCTTGTTGGATAATACTAGCCATATCCTTTGCTAGATTAGCCAAGAACTCCGCCTCTTCACGAAACAATTCTTCGTTAGATAAATGCTTACTTGCCTCTAACAAGTGGAAGCTCGCATTGTACAACGCCTTGTTCATCCTTTTAATACTCGTAGCCATCTTCGTATTCCTTTTCCATTTCTTCTTTAACAACTTGTTTGAAAAATTCGTTGTTTCTTAAGGCCGCTGTCATGCGCTTGACTTCTCTGTACGTATATTTATAGATATCGCAGAGCTCAACTATAGGACCTTGGTTTTTAATCTGTTCAAATAAACAGCCCTTTTTGCAGTAGTTTCTAACTTCGCAGGTTTGACAAACGGGCATTTGGGCATATTGTGGTATGGCCGCTATCATGTCCGGACTGTCTTTAAATCGGGTACAGGGTACAACTTTGTTTTCGCTGAACATAAACATATTTGTACCTGCACCGCAATTATCTGTAGTAACTCCCTTAGAATGATAATCTAAAAAGTGTCTTAGATAAAATAACACAAAATAGGGCATTCCTTGGTCTGGATTGGCAATGTACCAGTCAAACATCTCGGTAATACCTATTTTAAGTTTATCGACGCTGTCCTGATCCCATGTACCTACATCTCGTACCAGCGTAAGTTCTGGATTGAATCCAAAATGTTCTTTAATCCATAGATGATTTTCTAGTAGATTATAACAGCCTTTGGTTATCATGCTGTGACAACTAACTCCGGGCAGTTTTTTAAATAGTTCACGCTTTTCAAAGAAACGTTGTTTAGTTCCTTTGCCGTTTAATTGTAGTCTATTGCGATCCTGCCATAGCCCGTCAAAACTAATAGAAACTTCTATGTTATTTTGAACTAGGAAGTCTACAGTTTCTTCTGTGAGCAGTAGCCCGTTAGTAGGCATAAACAATTTGATGTTGCCATCGTCACGGACTCCGTCTAAAATCTCTTCTATCAAATCTATCTGAAGCAAAGGCTCTCCACCAAAGAAATCAATCTTAATTGTTTCGTCTGGATATTGCTCTCGCATCTTACGAAACTCTGCCAAGTACAACACAGGGTCGATGCGATTTTTACTCCACTTGTCTACTCCGCAGTAGGAGCAGTTTAAATTACATTTTTCGGATAGGACAACTAATAATGTTTTCATTGTCTATATACCTTGTTCAATAGTAGCACAGTATCTAACAAAGGTACTTCAAATTCTTTAGTTAGTGCTTCTGTGTCTTTGGGCAAGCATGGACCACCGAATCCTCTTTGGCCATCTGGTCCGGGCACTTGAAAGTGATGTGTTCCCATCCAAGGTTGCTTTGCTAATATGTCAGTGACTTGGCTCCACTCTACTCCTAGTTGCTGTGCTACATCATACATCTGATTCATAAATGTAACTTTGGTAGCATAGAAACTATTCATACAGTATTTGGCCAGAGCGGCTGTTTTAATATCAGTAAACACCACTTGATCCATATTGACTGTAGAATATGATCTGTAGACGTCTGCCAACTTCTGAGTTTTATCCATAGGTCCTCCTAGGATAACCATGGGAGGATTGACAAAGTCATTGTTAGCAGTTGCTCTACTTAAAAACTCTGGATTGTAAACAACATCATATCCATCTAAGTACTGAGGTAGTACAGTACTTTTAACTACTGTAATTCCTGTGTAGTTCTTTTGTATAGTATCTAGCACAGAGCGCAATAAGGAATAGTTTGTATCGTCCGTGGGTGTAGGAACACAGACAAAGATTGCAGAAGGGTTAGCCCTACAAACATCTTCTATTGTTGTTGTGTTATATTCTGGGTCTGAGTAGATTACTTCAGTGTTTGAGAAACCAAACTCTACTGCCTTGCCCACCATTCCGTAGCCAATTATTCCAATCATCATGCTATTATAACGCTCTAGTTTTAAAAGTCAACCACTATGACTCAGTGTGTGATATTTATTGGTTAAATATTATTACTATGATAAACAAAGAACCTTTCAAAAAACTAATCACAGACCTTAAGGACAACGGCAAATATCGTGTATTCAACGATATTCTACGTGAGAACGGCAAGTTTCCGCAGGCACTTTGGTACGGCCCATATAACATCAAACAGATAGTTAACTGGTGCAGTAATGACTATTTGGGTATGGGTCAAAGCAAAGTAGTGTTAGATGCTATGCACACAGCCCTAGACCATACAGGTGCAGGCTCGGGCGGTACACGTAACATTGGAGGCACTAGCCATTATCACGTTGCCCTAGAACGTGAACTAGCCAGTCTACATAATAAGACAGGTGCTTTGTTATTCAGTAGTGCCTATGTAGCCAACGAGTGGACACTGATAGCATTATCTAAGATCATAGACAATATAGAATTCATATCAGACGAGAACAACCACAACAGTATTATTGTTGGTATTCAACATAGTCGCGCACCTAAACAAGTATTCAAACACAATGACATGGCTGACTTAGAAAACAAATTAGCCAACTGTAAGTTGTCTGGAAAGACTCCTTGTATTGTATTTGAAAGTGTATACAGTATGGACGGAGATGTAGGACTTATTGAGGAAATCTGCGACCTAGCAGATAGATATCATGCCATTACCTACATTGACGAAGTACACGCTGTTGGCCTTTATGGTGCAGAAGGCGCAGGTAAATTAGAAGAGTTGGGCTTACAGGATCGTGTTGACATAGTTAACGGTACACTTGGTAAAGCATTTGGTACGCAGGGAGGATACATTGCCGCAGACAAGACAGTGGTTGATGCTATTCGTAGCGTGGCCGCAGGCTTTATCTTTACAACGAGTATGAGTCCAGTTACCTGTGCTGGAGCACTGGCCGCAGTTAAGTATCTACGTGAACATAATGAAGTGCGTGAGAAGCATCAAGAGCGAGCTCGTAAACTAAAACACAGATTGAAGAAAGCAGACATTCCAGTTATGGACTGTTCAACTACACATATTGTTCCTGTGTTAGTTGGAGATGCTAAACGTTGTAAGGCAATGAGTGACGAACTGTTAAATGAGTTTGGCATTTATGTACAGCCAATTAACTATCCAACTGTAGACGTAGGCACAGAACGATTAAGGTTTGCGCCTAGTCCTTTACACGATGATGGTATGATTGAGGATTTGATTACTGCCCTTACAGCAGTCTTTAAAAAGAGTTATTAAACCAACCTACTTTGCGTCCTTCCTCAATGCGCTTGTCATGTTCGGCAACAGAGGAAGGATAACGCCAAGCCCAAATGGCAACAAAGGCCATAAACACAGCAGTACTGATAACTCCAATTGGTTTTACTCCGCCAGTATACATTAGTATTAAACTCAAACTCATCATGCCCAGCATTAGATATTTCATCTTCTGCGGGAACACACGTTTTTCGTTCCAGTTAGTAAGGAATGGTCCGAACAGTTTGTGATTGTAGATCCACTTGTGCATACGCTCACTGCCCTTACTAAAACAATAAGCCGCAAACACTACAAAAGGACTATAAGGGATGCCAGGTGTGACAACCCCTATATAGGCCATACCAAGGCTAAGAAAGCCTAAACAATTCCAGAATAGTTTTTTCATGGAATTATTTAATATAATCCATCCAAGCCTCGTAACGAACTTGAAAGCCCAAGGCTTTGCGTTTGTTCACTAGTTCCCAGAAGTCTGGCTTGTGTGGCTTGTGCTTTGGCTTAATCTTATGGTTAGCACCTTTGCCAGCGTTACAAGGTCCACAAGAAGTAGTGCTGTTTTCAAATGTGCTCTTACCGCCGTGGCTAACTGGTAGCACGTGGTCTAGCGTACATTCTTTCTTTTCTAAATGGTCACCACAATACTGACAGGTATAGCCATCGCGCAGGAACACGTTGCTCTTAGAGAAACGTACTGTATGTTTTGGCTTCATGTATTCTGATAGCATAATAATGCTAGGTACACGAGTTTCCCAACGGGCAGAGCGTACGACCCAATCGTCGTGCCATTCCAATACACGGCCTTTCTCTAAGACCATATACTTGATAGCATCTTGCCAGCAGAGTGTACTCAGTGGCAAGTAGCTCACTGGTTGTGCATCTGCGTTCAGTAATAGGGTATCTGACATTTTAATTCACTTCGGGGTTAAAAAACTATTTACCAGTCGATTGTATGGCCTTTGCGCCATATTGTCAACCGATTTATTCTATTGTAAAGTAATTGGAGACCATCGATTGGGCGGCTAAATCGATGCCTTTCTTCCAAGCTCTTTCGGGTGATTTGGCAAACAAGATTGATTCTGTTGCTGGTGCTGTGACCCAGGACGTTTTCTTGTCCCACGGAGGATTGCCCATAATCTCTCCTTCTAACTGCACGGGTGACCAAACACTCATACCTAAGAATAATCTCCATTTGCGGGGAGCGTCGCCCTTGCAGATACGACTAAGCATCGTTCTGTCTGAACTAATTCTCCAAGGTCCGCCAATGTGCATTGTATTAGTACAAGCCCAATCATCTGTGTGTAGCATAACCAACGCACTAGGATTTACTGGGCCACCGACATAAATTTGTTCGTCGCCTGTGTAATCTAATTCGTGATGTTCTGCTAGGTCTGCTAGGGATCTTTCGCTGGGTTTGTTTACGATGAGGCCAACAACACTTTGAGCAGTTTGCTCATATAAGAATATAACTGACTCTTCCCAGAACTCATTCTTCTGAGCTGGTGGAGCCACAAGTAGTTGGCCAATCATATCTGAGTGCTCGCATTTCAACTATAGTCCGGCAATGGGCCGCCGTATTTTTTACCTTTGATTTTCTTACCGCCAACTGTAATACGCTTCTTGCCTACTAAGTGGCTTTTCTGTCCATCGCGGGCACGTAAGCCTTGTGACTTACAACTTGCTAGATTACTTGCACCCAACTCAGCATCTGAACGAGTAGAGACGCAGAGTTTTCTGGATGCTTTTTCATCCAAATCAGTTTCAATGTTTTCTAATATTTCGTAAACTTTCATATTATCTATATTTATCCGCTGGGTTAATCCAATCCTCTGCGTAGGTTGGAGCAAGTTTAAATGTTAAGGCCTTTCTTGGTCCTTTGGTAGTGTTTATTGTAACTTCTCCACTTTTCTCATGATATTCAATTTTGGTTATTTTAGCGTGTTCATCGTTTGGACCCACTACAATCTCCTGCCCTACTTCCAAATTAATGGCTAAGTTGCGTAGAGTCATGATTATCTCCTTTTGGACTAACAAAGTATTTATTTGGTTTTGGTTTTCAGGTTGACAAAACGCTCTAACGAGCATATAATATTAACATCGTAAACAACTAGGAGCAAGACGAATGCGTCCAATATTGTTAGTAATAGCACTGAGCGTACTAAGTGGTTGTGCTAATACAGAGTGGACTGGTACTAAGGCACGATATGGTTATCGTCCAGAAGATCCTTGTATCCGTTGCGGAGAGAAATGGGATGTCATACAGCGTCATCCATTTGAAGCACAGTTCGAAGCAGGCACACTCAATCGTAAGGATTGGCAATGAAACTAAAAGTTTACAATTCAATGTATGATCGTAGAACATCATACTTCTTTGAAATATCTGAGTTTAACTTTTATGAAGGCGACGAAGTAAAAGTTAAATGGTGCAAGCCAGAAGAGATTGCTATCAGTACTGGCAACAAAGAGTTTCCTTTCCGTATCATACAACGCAAATGGATACGTGAAATGGATGGCAAACCTTATTCATTTGAAGTTAAAGATAAGAAAGAAGAAGTTAGATTGGTCCAAGGCAGTAACGGCAAAGTCTACGAAGTAACTAGTCACAGTTGTACCTGTCCTGGATTTACTTTTAGAGGAACTTGTAAGCATCTAGGATCAAAATGACTGCACATTTGTTTATTGCCTATTGGGACAGCCTAGGCTTTGAGTGTATCATAGACCTAACCGACCACGACAAGAAAGCCATGTGGGCTGAACTCAAAGGTGAAGCACCAAAACGATTACCTGAGGTAGGTATAATGATCATGAGGGCCAAAGCCAATCCACATCGCTTTCCAGAGATTTGGACCTTTCATTCAGAGGTTGACATAGAGACATTAATCAAGTATAGTAACGACACCCCGCAGGCACTGGCTGACGCAATTCGCGAGCACGGTACCAAAGTTTTCACAACACCTAAACAAAAGGCAGTAATAGAATGAGTTTTTTAACATTTCTAGGATTTAAGAAAATGATTGACGATAGCGCAGAAGTTTTAGAGTTTCCCAAACCCAAGGCAGTGCCAAAGGTGCCGGAAGCAAAACAGCCGGAGCCTCCAAAGGAAAAAGATCCTGTAACATTTTATAGATTGGGTCTAACCGATAATAACCGTGTTTCTTTTTACATGGGTTACAATGAAATCACTATGAGTCGCGCAGGTTGTCAACAAATGATTGACCAAATCAAGTTCTTCCAAAGTCAGTTAGATGAAGAAGATGATCATACTCCGGATGATCCCGACGGCGGTGAACCTGTACCATTGCCAGTGCCTGAACAAAAGGCGGCCTAATGATTTACTTCAACCTTAACATCCGTAACCCTAAGTGGTGGGATCGTTTTGCTAACATCAAGTATTGGGCAGGTGCAACTCCTTTCGAGAACAAGTTCTGGGAAGTTCAAATTCTTAAATGTCCAGAGCTATTGCGGTTAGAATTTGAATTTACTACACAACAAGACCATGCTGGTGTGAACATTGAACTGGCATTGCTAGGCTATCACATTGGCTTTACATTCTATGACAATCGTCATTGGAATAATGAAGAACATCGTTGGATGATTTATACAGAGGAAGAAGGATTGCACTAATGTTTAAATGGATTAAAGAACACATATATGAAATGAACTACTTTGTTGCTGGCTGGTGTGCATTTGCTTGCCTAGACAGTTTACTCAAAGAAAGTTACGGACTGGCGTTGCTCAATGCGGTGTTAGTTGTTATTAACATTAAATTGGCACATACCTATGAGTAGCAGAGGCATAATTGCAGAGCAGGCTCCTGAAGCCTGCGAGATGTGTGGCATCATTGCCGAGTGCAGACCTTATGGCCCAAACGATGAGAACATCTGTTTTGATTGTGCCATGAAGGACGAAGAAACAACTAAACGTAAAATGGCCGCTTATATTTTTGGAGAAGAGGAATGATTACTTTAAAAGAATGGATGGAAGTTGTAGACTATCGCATCACTGAAGGTAGTAACTATCTTTGGGAATGTTATGGTCCCAATGCTTATTGTCTGGATGCTTGGAATGGCGATCAAGACGGACACAGTCACAGCATTATATTTGATACTAAGACGCAGGAAGTCTATGAAGTTACTTCCTATGACTATCGTAGCAATCGTGCCTATCGTTTAATAAATCAATCCTTTGTTGAATTGCATAACGCAGAAGCAAGACGACATCAGGTTGATCACAGAGAAGCATGGGACGATGTCAACTTTGTTGATTTGGAAGTAGACGATGACTGGATCCAAAAGGCCATGGCAATCGAATTAGAGGAACTGGACTACGACGATCGTGTACAGGTTCCGCTTACACTCGACGATGACCATATGTTTGAATTAATGAAGTTAGCACACGAGCAAGACATTACACTTAACCAATTAGTTGAAAATATTCTACGAGAAGCAATCGCGAACGCAGATACAACTATTGATATTCCTAAACCAAAAAAGAAAAAGAAAGGCAAATAACTTGTCAGATAACGAAAACGAAACATTTGAATCAGGCGTTAATGAGGAGCAAGAACTTGCTCAACTTAACAGTATCATCAGCAACCAAAATGCTATTGGTAGAGTTCAACAGGAGTTAGCCAAACAACGAGCACAGCCTAGTTTAGAGGAGTGCGAAGAGTGCGGTGAAGATATTCCTAAGGCAAGACAATTGGCCCAGCCAGGTGTCACACGCTGTATCTTCTGCCAGGAACTGCATGAAAGACGTAAACGTGGTTTATGAGTAAGACAATCTTTTACAAAAAAGAAGGGCGCAGGTATATTCCTGTGCATGAGTACGATCAAACATTAATGGATAGTTTTCCAAAAGGAAGTCATCTTGTTATATGTTATCCTGGAGGTAGTAGTCGTCGTTTCAATATTGATCCGGCTTATGCTCCTATGATTGCCGCTGGCCGTGTTGCTGAAGACAGGATCAGTGAAGTTATTATGCGGGCCACAGAACTTCGACGTAACTATAAAATGGCCAAAGAGATGACTCCGGGCCAAAAGGCCGCTTGGGAAAAGTTAATCGAAGAGTTTGGCGAAGATGCTCGCAGTCTAGAATGGCCCAGTGCCAGAGAAGCCTGTGAAGAAGCAGTCAAAGCCATGGCCAAGGAAGCAGAAGCATTGTTAGAAAATCCCAGTGTGCGTAAAGCCTACGAACGATTTTTAATGGTAGCAGAACTAACCAAAGAGCATAAGGTAACTGATGAGTGAATCAGCAGAACTAGAGCCCTGGCAACAACGTGCCTTGGACAAGATGAAGACCTACAAAGGCCGAGGTATTGTACAGATTACAGGGCGTAATGCTGGCAAGAGTCAGGTAGCCGCATACAAACGATTGTTTGACGATATCTATGGGCGACCCGTAGAAGACCTAATACTCACAGAAGGCACAGTCTATGGTCGTCGTTATTACTGTGTTGAGCCTGTGGGCGGCAATTGGCACAAGATGGAAGAATGGTGTACACAAACCTTTGGCTCCAGCGGTGACAATATGTGGGGAGAGAAGTCAGCACCCGCACCCGGCGAACGATGGTACATGAACAATCGTAAGTTTTGGTTTAAAGAGGAAAAGGATCGTAACTGGTTTACATTAAGGTGGCGCAGTTGATAATACAAGAACGCAAAAGCAAATACAAACATAAGGTAGTGTTTAGTCCTCGTTGGGCCGCGCAAGAGCACGATGAAATTAAGCAATGGTGTGAAAAGACATTTGGTCCTGGCGGACGCAGTCGTAAGTATCGCTGGCGCTATGGCTGGACAGATACTGAAAATGTCTATTACTTTAAAAGTGGCAAGGATGCTATGCTATTCAGTCTAAGGTTCAGTGATGCGTGACATACAAGAAGAGATAATTGATCGAGCCGGACAACAAATGGCACAGGAGATAGACTTTGGTGTGCTATGTAGTTTCTTAGAAGAACTAGGTTGGCGCAAGGTTATACTCAAACCCATGACCATGGAGCAGGGTATGGCTGTGGACGCATGGACAGCCGCTTATGTCAAAGGCAACTTTGAAACCCTGGGCCTAGTTTGGATATTTGAACGTGAACAGGATGCAACTTGGTTCACATTGAAGTGGGCATCATGACTGCATATAAAGAACTCGACGAAGCGCACGAATCTTATATTGAACGCCGTAATCAATATTGGCGTATGCTACGTGCCGCTTGGGCAGACTATCAGGCCAATGAACTAGGTCCGTATGGGGAACCAAACCTCAGCAGTTTCAATTACTTCATGCAACGCCGTTGGGGACTGCGTGTAAACATGACTGGTGGCAATATAGACAGCAGTTATCAAATTGTAGATGATAAAAAACATTCATTGTTCATTTTAAAGTACGGGGATCGATAATGAAAGCACCCCCGGGCTATCAATGGGTAAAGATTAGAGATATGACTCCAACCGAAATAATCACAGATGGTGCAGACTGCTATCCCTGGCGCGAAGTATTTGCGTGGTGGCCTGTTAGAACTATTGCAGGCAAAGTTGTCTGGTGGCGTAAAATATACAAACGTCGAGTTTGGATAGTTTGGGGTACAGGGTTTCATATGGAGCCCGAAGTACAATATGCCACAGCATTTGATTTATTAATAGCATATCATGAGTAAAGACTTCTTTAGAAAATATGACATGCAGGTCTTTCCTAGTCAGCGTAAGATGCGTAGGATCCCTCGCCTACGCAACTACACTAACCTTTGGAATGTTACTGCTACAGAAGCCCTGGCAAATCAAACATTTGAAGTAGAAGAAGTTGACTGCGTGGATGTAACCCTGCCCAGAGATAAACTGCAAGAACTAGAAGACATCCTGGCATGGTACGAACAACGCGAACACAGAATTAAAGACAATGACGAAATAGTTCAAATGCTACGCAGAGATGAACGTGTACGCATCGAGCATCCTGTGGTGCAAAAAGCCTACATGAAGTATCTAACTCTATTAGAACTATGCAGGAAATGATCCTAGAGTTTCGTGCCAGCAAGGGCTACGGCAATGCTATACTTAGAGGCAAGAGTCCTGAGTTAGCAGACTATCTACAACTGCCCGTGGTAGATTGGTGTGTTCAAAACATTGGCGATATCTGCTGGCCCAAGGATCTACACGAAAGTCTACACGGAGATGGCTGGGTCATACACGTAGAATGGGATCACTGGACCAATACAGTTGACACAGCACCCAGGACCTATGTTATAATAACTAAACCGATTAGCAATGAACTAGTAACTAAATTTTGGATGAAGTTTCAATAATGGCAACAAAAGGTAAAAAGAAGGCCAAGGCCGCCGCAACAGTAAACATACCCGCACCCGGAACGTTTATGCCTCCTATGAGTGCAGACGAAAACAAGGGTCCTAAATTGGAAACCTGTGAAGTGGGTCCGTTTAGACTCAAAGGTGTTAAGGTAGACTTTGCACAGTACACAGAGGATCAAATCCAGGAAATGATAGCCTGGGCCAAAGAAAACGATGCCTATGTTGTAGAAGACAAAGGATTGTTTAGTTGGCGTAAAGAAGCCAAGCGTGATTGGTTTATTCTAAGGTGGACCTAAGATGATAATATATTTGGACATGGATGATGTAGTTGCCGATTGGCGTCGGGCCGCTGAAGACTTTTTAAAATTAAAGTTCCCCAACGATGATCCTTATGCTCGCATACCAGATGATGAATGGGCCAAGCTCAAGCGCAATAGTCGTTTTTATCGTAACTTACCATTAAAGCCAAATGCACATGACCTAGTACAATATTGTCGTGATGCAGTCAGCAAAGGACGAGCAGATGGCATGGCATTCTTAAGTGCTATTCCACACAACAACGACATGCCTTGGGCTATACAAGATAAAGTATGGTGGGCACATGAACACTTTGAAGGCATTCCTGTATTCCTTGGGCCATACAGTCATGACAAGCAGGACCACTGCCAACCCGGAGATATCCTAATTGATGACCGCACAGATAACTGTATGCAATGGGAAAGCCGTGGAGGCCGGGCCCATATCTATCGTACCTGGACTGCTTGCCAGCCCTGGCTTGATTCAACCCTTGGTGTAAATAATTAATCATGGAGACTGCTATGAACTTTTGGGACTATGTATTAATTGGCCTTGGCTTTTGGATTGCTTTTCGTTTGGGACAGGCCAGCATTTTAGCCATACTCAAAGACGAAATGCGTGAGCGCATTATGCGTGGGGATTCTGTCAGCTCTGCGGTCCGAGACATTGTTGACGTAGACGCAGAGCCAGAAGAGTGTGTATTTGGTGTAGAACGTCATCAGGGTCATTGGTATGCCTTTGCTGAGTCAGGTGAGTTTCTAGCACAGGGCCCAGACTTTAAGACCATGTTTGCCGCTATCAAAAGTCGCTTTCCAGGACGTAGTTTTAGAATCAACCCAACTAAGTTGGATCTAACAGAACAGGAAGCCAAGACCTTAGTCCAGGCCATTGTTAACACATTTGGAGATAAGAATGTCACAAAAAATTGAGCAGTACAGCCGTTGGGTAGACAGTGATGGTAATCACTTTCAAATCATACACGTGATCACAGATGACCTAGGGCACGAATGGGTACACTATCGTAGGGAAAAGGATGCCTTGGAGTACAGTTGTTGGACTGACAGTTTCCTAGCTCGCTTTAGTAGCGTACCACACAATGCCGCTAGTCATACGATATTTGGATTTAAGTTTTGAACATCTTAGAGATACTGCCTATACTAGGCCAGCCCAGAGGTACCAACAAGTTTGAATGGCAGTGTTGGGGGCCTAACAGCCAGTACTTGGATTGGGGTGGCGAGGAGAACCACGTGGCCAGTATGGTATTTGATTTAAACACAGGGCAGATCTATTGCTTGGAGTTATTCCCAGGTACCCAGGCTTTACGTTACCTAGACCCTGACTGGGCTGAAGCATACCTCAAGGAATGTATTACCCGAGACGTTAACCCAGACTGGTTAACAGATACTATACCCTGGACAGAACTAACAGACCCCCAGACTGTCTTAGCAGTACTGGGCACACTCAAAGGCGATATAGAG
>Ga0255176_1000038_pt1 | contig 126526 bp, 111 predicted proteins | sample Atl_Atlam_RepA_8_2_FD_183622 | JGI IMG/M metagenome (GOLD analysis project Ga0255176, IMG submission 183622) | Freshwater microbial communities from Altamaha River, Georgia, United States - Atl_Atlam_RepA_8d | ecosystem: Environmental > Aquatic > Freshwater > River | place: USA: Georgia... | reverse complement strand
CCTGTATTCAGGGTCACCGTCGGTGGTAGTGGCACCACATTCGCCACCTGCACGGGACTTCCGCTCGTGCCAAAAGAATTTGTCACAACCGCCGTTAAACTTCCGGTCGTGCTTGGCGGTGTCGTCAGGTTTACCACCAACTGCGTCGCTGTGGCACTGGTTACTGTTCCCACTGCACCATTGTTGAATGTCACCGTGTTATTGCCCGCAGTGTCGAACCTTGTTCCGCTAATCGTAATCGTCGTCGCATTAATCGCCAGGTTACCTGTATTCAGGGTCACCGTCGGTGGTTCCACCACATTCGCAGTTTTCCCAGTTAAAGCCAGGCTGTTTAATAGCACGCTGGCGTCGTTGGAACCAAAATTCGCGGTCACGATATCCAGCCTGCCATCGCGGTTCACATCGCCCAAAATGACGCCTTCTGGGTTTTTCCCCGTGGCAAAGGTTTGGTGGCCTTGGAAGGTGCCATTGCCGTTACCCAGCAGCACGCTGACATCGTTTGTAGTATAATTCGCGGTCACGATATCCAGCCTGCCATCGCCATTCACATCGCCCAATGTGACGGAACGTGGGTTTGTCCCGGTGACAAAGGTTTTCTGGGCTTGGAAGGCGCCATCGCCGTTACCCAGTAGCACGCTGGCGGTGCTGGAATTACGATTTGTGGTCACAATATCCAGCCTGCCATCGCCGTTCACATCGCTCAATGTGACTGAGGATGGTTTTGCCTCCGTGGCAAAGTTATTCTGGCCTTTGAAGGTGCCATTGCCGTTACCCAGCAGCACGCTGACATCGTATGTAGTATAATTCACAGCCACGATATCCAGCTTGCCATCGCCGTTCACATCGCCCAATTTGACTGAGGTTGGGTTTGTTCCCGTGGAAAAGGTTTTCTGGGCTTGGAAGGTGCCAGTGCCGTTACCCAGTAGCACGCTGACGGTGTCGGTTTGATAATTCGCGGTCACGATATCCAACCTGCCATCGCCGTTCACATCGCCCAATGTGACAAAGCGTGGCCGTAACCCCGTGGCAAAGGTTAGCTTGGCTTGGAAGGTGCCATTGCCGTTACCCAGTAGCACGCTGGCATTGTTGTCAAAATAATTTGCGGTAACGATATCCAGCTTGCCATCGCCGTTCACATCGCCCAATTTGAGGGAGACTGACCGGACCCCCGTGGCAAAGGTTTGCTGGGCTTGGAAGGTGCCATTGCCGTTACCCAGTAGCACGCTGGCGTTGTTGGAATTATAATTCGCGACAACCATATCTAGCGTGCCATCGCCGTTCACATCCTCCAATGCGACGGAGGATGAGTTTATCCCCGTGGCAAAGGTTTGCTGGGGTCTAAAAGTGGCTGTGATGGCGGCGCCACCAGTGCCTAAAAGCACGCTGACGGTGGTGCCACCAAAATTCGCGGTAACGATATCCAGCCTGCCATCGCTGTTCAAATCGCCCAATACGACGGAGCGTCCGCCGCTTCCTCCTGTGGAAAAGGTTTTCCCGGTTGCGAAAGTCCCATCCCCGTTACCCAACAGCACGCTGGCGATACTCGAGGATGATTCATTCCCGGCCACGATATCCAGCCTGCCATCGCCGTTCACATCGCCCAATACGACGGAGCGTGGATTTATGGTTGTCCCCCCCGCCACCCCGGCAAAGGTTTGCTGGGCTTGGAAGGTGCCATTGCCGTTACCCAGCAGCACGCCGACATCGTTTGTAGTACTATTAGCGGTCACGATATCCTGCTTGCCATCGCCGTTCACATCGCCCAATGTAACGGAGTAATCGTTAGACCCCACGGAATTGGTTTTCTGGGCTTGGAAGGTGCCATTGCCGTTACCCAACAGCACGCTGACGGTGTTGTTGCTCCAATTCCCGGCCACGATATCCAGCCTGCCATCGCCGTTCACATCGCCCAATGTAACGGATCGTGGGTTAGCCGCCACGGTAAAGGATACCGGGGCTTGGAAGGTACCATTGCCGTTACCCAGTAGCACGTTGACGGAAGATGAATTATTATTCGTGGTAACGATATCCAGCTTGCCATCATTGTTCACATCGCCCAATGTGAGGAGAAATGGCTGTGTCCCTGAGGCAAAGGTTTGCTGGGCTTGGAAGGTGCCATTGCCGTTACCCAGCAGCACGCCGACATTGGGGGAGCCATAATTCGCGGACACGATATCCAGCTTGCCATCGCCGTTCACATCGCCCAAAGTGACGGATCTTGGGTATTTCCCCACGGCAAAGGTTTGCTGGGCTTGGAAGGTGCCATCCCCGTTACCCAGCAGCACGCTGGCATTGTTGCCAAATTGATTTGCGGCCACCATATCCAGCCTGCCATCGCCGTTCACATCGCCCAAAGTAACCGAGCGTGGGCTTGACCCCACGGTATAGTTTTGCTTAGCAGCAAACGAAGGTAAGGCTGTGATGGTGGGTAAATCCACCAGGTTCACACCCAGAGAGCCACTCCCCGTTATTCCGGTAACACTTACGGTATAGGTGGAACCCGACCCGCTAACCCCGGTAATGGTACCCCCTGCCACCGTGCCGGTTGTTACCAATTGAAAATCGGCAGCATCCACCCCAATGACCGGTTGATTAAAGTTTACGGTAAAACTGGCGCTGCTGGTAGAATTGCCGCCAGGTGCTGTAATGGAAACCGCATAGGGATATGCCGGGGAAAACGGCACCGCAGGCACTATCCTATCTTCTAGAGAAAGCAGCTTTAGCTTAGGCTTGGAAGGTTTCGCTTTGGCAGAAGAAAAAACCTTGGCAAATATCTTTCGAAAATAATACTTGTAATTCATTTTAAAAACCCCAATTGGAAGTAAGGAAATTCAGGAAATATACTCTCAAAAGTGTGGATTACGCAATTAAACGAGTTATTTGGCCTATATCGGCCTACATAACTATTTTATTTAAATAACCCATTACTCCTCGCCAATATTTGTCGGTTGCCCAACATAAATATAATTGTCTCTACGAAACTGTAAATCCTTTTGTTCAGGTAAAATCGAATAAATTGTAAAATTTCGAGATGATTTTAAGCCTCAACGGCTTTCTTTTATTAAAATAGCGGTAAATTAATCGTCAAAAGTTTATTTCAGTGTAAAACAAATGCCAATTTGGCAGTCATTTGTTAGCTTTAATCATCTCTTCATTGTTGGAACGCCGGAATCGATTTCTTTTTTCGCTCTCTGCGTCTTCTCGGTGAATGTTTTATTCTTAAAAGTATTCGCCACGGAATAACACGGAAGTGGCCTTGTATCCGCAAGGGGGACGAAGACACCGGCATTATTTCCGCCCGCCCTTGCTCCGCTGATAAACTATAAAAATTTTTAAGTCATAGTTTAGAAAACACACTTAAATACAAATTCCCTCACTTAATTCAGCCCAAAAGCGCGTCATAATCTGTTGAAGAAAAGCATAATTATCGCCCGATAGCAAAACAGCTTCGCCTCTTCATGTTACTTCCATTCGGAAGAATATTTACACAATTTTTTAAGGAGACTTTTATGTCTAAGTCCGTGGTTTTGAATCAATCGATCCAGGAAAAATTTCATCGCACCCGGGAGGAACTATCAAATGTTTTAGTCGAGAGGGATCAAGAAATTGATCTCCTTTTGAGTTCGCTGATCTGCAGAGAAAACCCGTTGCTAATCGGCCCGCCAGGCACTGGTAAAAGCATGCTTGTCGATGCTCTCTTGAGCTGGATGCAAGGCACCAAGTTTTCAATTTTATTTAGTAAATTCAGTATGCCCGAGGAAATCTTCGGCCCTGTTTCGCTTCATGGATTGAAGAACGATAAATTCATTCGCATCACCGAAGGGAAACTCCCTTGCGCTAATATCGCCTTTGGCGATGAAATTTTCAATGCGAGTTCTGGAATCCTAAACACGCTTTTGAAAATCCTAAACGAGCGAGTTTACGAGCAGGGTGATGGATCTAAAATCAAGGTGCCATTAAAGCTTTTTGTTGGTGCTGCCAACCAGTGGCCGCATGAGCAAGATGGTGGCAAGGAACTAGGCGCATTATTTGACAGATTCCTTATGCGCAAACGAGTTTTGCCCATTGTTTCCAAAGCAGGCAAAGAGAGACTTTGGTGGAATCAACCAAACGAGGTTAAGCTCACTTCCACGATCAGTCCTGAGGAAATCGAAACAGCCCAAATTGAGAGTACAGCAATCCCTTGGACTGCGCATGCCAAAGAAGCTTTTCAATTGATCATCATGCAACTTGCCAAGGAGGGAATTCCGCCTGGGGATCGCAGGCAAGCAAAAAGCGTGAAAGCTGTTCAAGCTTACTGCTATCTGGAAGGTAAAAACCAAGTCGAACTTGAACATTTACAAATACTTACTTCGATCCTTTGGGAATCTCCTTTAGAGCAACCAGAAAAAGTGATGCAAATCGTTTTGAAGGTTGCAAATCCAACAGGCATGAGAGTGAATTCCCTTCTCATCGAGGTAGAGCAGATTTGTGAAAATACAGATTTAAAACAGCTAGCTCAGGCTGCAGTTGCAGCTTCCAAGCTATCTGAAATTGAAAAACAATTGCACGCGCTTGGGAATCATCCTAAGGCTGCAACAGCTAGAAAACATGTTCGTGAGCAAATCAAAAAGATCAAGCTAGCCTCAATCGAGGCAATTTAACCCAAGGAGATTTACTTATGAAAGAAGAGTCTGATTTCTTGAAGGATTTTGATGATGCAGCTTCCATGCAAATGGAAACTGAAACTATCAAGCCCCGTTGTGCTATGGAGGTTGATGATTGGGGTTTTCGAAGAGGAACCCAGCTTTTGGAGGAAAGTGAACGGCTTCAGGCTTTGGATATTTCAAAAGAGGCGGTGGTGGATTTTCATGGGGTAGTTTTTGAACCTGATCCCAAGTTAAATGCTTCCTGTGTGGATGAGTCCCGATTGAAGTTCCTGCAGCAACTCATGGAAACCAATGAATTTCAAAGTTTGCATGCCTCAACCCAGATGCAACCATGCGTAAGCGAAGTCGGAGCAACTGCCCTCGCGGAACAGTTTGTTGCTCAGAGTAAAAAGTCCTCGTCTGAAGATAAAGATCACAACGAGTTTTCCAATCTCCGAGCTATCGGAAAGGCGCTAGAGCAAGCTAGGGAGGAAGTGGAGCTTGCTCATGAATCCGCAGCAGCGCTTGGTTTTGGAAAAGGGCAACCTGGAAGTAACGATGCCAAGAGAATTGGTGCGATTTACAAAAGGGTGCGCTCGAGCAAAATTTTGCACAAGATTTGCAATCTTGCAGGGAAGTTCCGAAGGCTTGCGCAAGCGAAGCAAAGGCAGAAGACGGAGCAGGGCTTTGATGAACTGCTTGGCATGAAAGCTGACAACGATCTGGGCAGGATGCTGCCTCAGGAATTGGCTGCATTGCTGGATCCGGTTCTTGAGCAAAATGTATTGCGTCGCTTTGTGGAAAGGGAGCTTTGGTGCAGGGAGTTTCAAAGTTTTGAACCAGTTGGCAAAGGCCCCCTAATCTGTGTTGTCGACGAAAGCGGAAGTTTAGAAGGGGATCGCAATCATGCTGCAAAAGCTTTGGCTTTGGCGCTTGCTTGGATTGCCAGGCAGCAGAAACGCTGGTGCGCTTTGATCGCTTATTCCGGGGATAGTGGCGAAAGGATTTTGCCATTACCTTTGGGAAAGTGGGATGAAGTTGCACTAATGAATTGGCTTGAAGCTTATATAGGCATGGGTTCAGACTTGGATGTTCCGGTTCGAGAGATGCCCATGTTTTATGAAAGTTTAAACGCACCCAAAGGAAAAACTGACCTGATTTTCATAACTGAAGGGGCGTGTAGCATCCCTGCTAAACTTGCAAAGACTTTCAACGATTGGAAGCGATCGGTGCAAGCGAAGCTTATCACACTAGTGATTGATAACGAGCCTAATGATCTTGGGAAAATCAGTGACGAGGTCCACCGAATTCGTTCGGTGGATGTTTTGGAATATGGAATCGAGCGAATTTTATCCATTTAATTTAGGAGACAACTATGAGCGAAAACAAAAGGCCCTTTCCAATCCAGTCCTGGGTTGGAGAGGGCAAGGTTGGTGGAAAGATGCTTGGGGAAATCATCACTTGGAAGGTTAATGGTGTTGCGATCAGCCATGCAAATTTGATATCAGGTTTGATGGCAAGCGATTTGGATTGCGATGTTGCAAGGGAACTTGCGCCGAGAAATGCGTTTGCAAGGGCTTGCAGCAAACTGGATAGCGAGCGAATCATTCGCAAGGTTGCGGAGGATCATGCAACAATCACTTTTCAATTCACACGGGAAGCTCTTGAAGACGGAAAATTCAGCTATCACTTTGAGAGTTTGATTTTCGTAAATAAGCATTCTGGGAAAATAACATCAGAAAATTTGGAGCTAGAACAACTTGCAAAGGAAGAATTTTGCCGTTGTATGGAGGCAAGAACTGCCACTGATGTAACACGGCTTATTCAACGACTATTCGAAAGACACGCTGACCTATTTTCGATAAGGGATCAGGGCGGTGTGTATTTCGTGCCAGAAGTTCATCATAATTTTATTGCAAAGGTGGAAAATTTCCTAAGGACCATTGGAGGCATTTTGCAACGGTTTCCGATTCCTGCGGGTTCACCTCAAGGGGATCGCGCGGTTCAAGATGCGGTTGCCAGTGGTTTGCAAGGAATCATTGAGGAACATTTGGAAGCGGTGAGAATGTTTGGGGAAGACACACGCCCTGAGACTTTACGCAGGGCAGAGGAAAAAGTTCGTGCAACCAAACTGAAGATCGAAGGGTACAGCTTTTATTTAGATAAAAAGCGTGAAGATTTGGAAGCAAGTTTACAGCAGGCTTCTGAATTGTTGCAATCAAGGATGAGTTTTTTGATAAAGGCGCAATCTGAGGAAGCGGAGTTGGTTTTGGTTTAATGAGGATTTAAATTTCAAAGATTTGGGCCCTGTGGCTTGTAGCCATGGGGCCTTTTTTATTTTTAAGGGGTAATAATGAGCGAGCGTGATTTGTATAAAACGGTTGCGAAAGTTACAGGTGAAGATATTGAAAGACTTAGGCGAATGGGGTTTCGCATCAAGGTGATCAAGGCACGAAATAAAAAACCTGAGATAATTCCTGATACAGAGTTAGACCAGGAAGTTCGAGTGAAATGAATCTGAGTCATGCCAGCCATTCACCAAGAGTGGCTGGCAACTTTTTAAGGAGAACAATCATGGGAGCAAAAAAAAATTAAACGTGGCATACCTTAATGGAAGTTTGATAGGCGGCGGCTTGATTGGACTTTGTTTTCAATCTATGAGTGCGTTTGTCTTTGCAACAATTTTTCTGATTGCTTGCGGATTTTACAACCGAAATATCAGATAAAAAACTGCTCATATATTTAAAAAAAACCCTTCTTATTTGGAAAATCAATCTTGATGATTATCACGAATTAAATTCAAGTGGATACAGTGAAAAAAGTACATTTTTAATGGTATAACGATGATGAATCATAAACCGAACCCCTGTATTCACCCACGCACGAAACAATTCATGGCCGGTTTAAAGATTACTCTTGGGTTTGAAGAACACCGAACTGACTATTGGTATAGCCTTCCAGAGATCAACAGAAAATATCTGGCCAAGAAATTTAAAATTTCAAACCAGGAGGACAACGATGAGCTTTCAATGCCTATGGAAAACCCTTGGGAATTGCTCCATGCTCTTACGGGAAAACCGGAAGGCTATTGCGTGGTTGAGATTGCACACCAACTGAAACTTATAGATTCCAATAAAAAATCTGATTTATTAAACGAGATTTTTGGTTCTGACCAAGAATTGAAAATCTCAAAAAAAGTAATAAACCCTAGGACTGAAAAACCTGTCTGGAACAGGAGTGAAGGAGTGCTGTACTTTAGGGGCAAAATTGTTTTGAAAACACAAGTCCGCAAAAAATTGACCATATCCCAGGAGATTCTTGAGGCTTTTCAAAACCAAAAATGGCCTGAAAAAACAATCGATCCTTTCAGCAAGACTATAAAGACTGACCGCCGATTCAGTGTAAATTATTTAAACAAGTTGTCAAAAACAAGCGGCTTATCTTTTTCGCGGTCGCCTGACCGAAAATATATTCATTGGCATTTTCCAAATCAAAAGGCTCTTTAATCAAAAGAATATTGATGGCCTGCATCTGGTTGCTGAGACCAGATGCTTTCCCTTCCTGTTTTGCACGACTTTTACACGGGTTTTGCAAGGCATTTAGCATTCTTTGTCGTTGATCAAAATGATACTCGATACCAGAATTAATTTATGGCGGCACGGATGACCGCATTAATGAATTTGCGCACGGAGGTCAAAAAAATGGAAAAACATTTCACCAAGGCTATTAACCAGGAAAAGAAGGCTGATACCTCAGCTTACTTTTCAAAATCAACAAAAAATTCTGTTAACAAGGAGACGCTCATGTCAATGGGTCAATTGATGGACGCCAAGGAGTTTCAAATCCATTCCAAATTGTCGAAATCGACAATCCAAAGGCGAATTCTAGATGGCAGTTTAAAAGTTTGGCAACCCGGCGGTAAAGGCACCCGGGTCCTAATTTACGCTGACAACCTTCTGAGAAGCAGGGAAACGAAAGCATTCCAACCCGAATTCAGGGAGCCTGATAAAAACAAAAAAAATAATAACACTTCACCACGCTGGTTGAAATAAAAGGAGTCGCCATGCCAAAAAAGCGAGATAATATCACGATGGTTTCCCACCATTTTAATTGGATTATTTACCAACGTGATGGCGTGTTCTACGCTGATGGTCGAAATAACACCAAACCCTTGGGAAGGTATTCTCTTGGTGTTAAAACCAAGGGGGAGATACCCGAAAGGCTTTATCATCTTGATGAAGTTCTGTCTTCGTCAAGGACAAATCCGGTTTCATTAAAGGCTAGGGAACCACTGGTTCTTGAAGAGGGGCGAAGCCTTTACATGGAGCATCAGGGCCGGCCTCGAAGTATGGGTGGCGTAAAACCCTCCTCATTCAAACGGTACCGGGCGGTGTTGGACAAATTTATTCCATTTTGCAACTCTAATGCAAAAATCAGAAATTGGGATCAGGTTAACACCCTGGTGATTGAGAAATATGCCGGCTGGCTTGATAAAAATGGTTACGCCTTCCGTACCCAGTATTTTGAAATAAATTGTTTAAAACAAGTTATCAATTGGATCGTTGAGAATGATTTGATATTAAAACCATCAAAAATAAATATCAAATTATCGAAGGCCAAAGGCTCTGACACTTATTGCTGGATGCCTGAGGAAGTGCAGGCCATGATTAATCTTTGCGAATCCAATAAGAAGTTGCAGTGGCTAGGTGATGTAATTGGGGCTTTGGCATCAACAGGACTGCGAATTTCGGAGTTGGCATCGCTAAGGTGGGAGGATATTGATTTTGAAAATCATAGAATCCAAATCAAGGATGAATCCGCTCTGGCTGGAATTAGAAAACCCAAACGAGAAATTCGGACTACCAAAAGTAGCCGGAGTCGATCGTTTCCTATCCATAGTAATTTGCAACCTATACTTGATAGGTTGAAGAATTTTAAAGGAAAGGACGGATTGGTATTCCATGGTCCTTTAGGCGGAAGACTGAAGCCTGATACCATCCGGAATATTTTGAAAAGGGATGTACTTGACTGTTTAGCCGGTCGTTTTCCATCATCTGATGGGTCAAAGGGATTTAAGGACGGCAGGCTTCACAGCTTTCGGCATTTTTTCTGTTCTGCATGTGCAAACAATCGGGTACCCGAGGCCATGGTGATGAGTTGGCTGGGCCATCAAGATTCTGAAATGGTGAGATATTATTACCACCTTCACGATAATATGGCCCGCCAATTCATGTCTGAAGTGAGGTTATATTAAAATGCAAAACTTGTTTTGTTACGATCCAATCATGGATTAAAGGGGGCGAAAACAGGCCTTGATTGGCACAATGATTGGCACAGTACTGTGTCAATCAAAAGTATTAAAGTTGCAAGCTGTTTATTAGTAATGAATTATAAAATCCAAAAAGGAGCAAAACGGAGAGGGGGGGATTCGAACCCCCGGTGAGGTTGCCCCCACACAGCATTTCCAGTGCTGCACAATCGGCCGCTCTGTCACCTCTCCTGCTATACCTAAATCCTAGAAATCCATGGTAGTTGTGTCAATTATTCCCCCAAGAATAAGAAAGTTGCACCCAAGAAATAAACCCTTACAATCGATACCGACAGTTTTGTAATTCCCACCTTTTTGGAGTTTCACGATGAGATTTTCCGTTTCCCGCCTGGCAGCACTCTGCCTTTGTTTTGCGATGGTTGCAGCTATTTCCCGTGCGGCTGACAACGATGGCTACATTACGCTTGCCAACGGCAAGAACATGGACGGTTGGAAGGCCTTCTATGATCCCAAATCCAAGGTAGATACCAGCAAAAACCTTACCCCCAAAGAAAACGGTTTTGTATGCTCCGGGGTGCCAACAGGGTTTTTCTATACCGAAAAATCCTTCTCAAATTATGTTCTGGAATACGAATGGAGATTTCCCGAAGGCAGCAAGCCAGAAAGCAACTCCGGTTGTCTGGTTCACATGCAGGAACCTTTCAACAAGATTTTCCCCAAGTGCCTGGAACCACAAGGCAGATATTTAAACCATGGCAAGATCTTCACCATTGGAATGGCCAAGGATGAAGTCGAATACAACAAATTTGATCAAGAATTGCTTACCAAGCAACTCAAGCCCATGGGCCAATGGAGCAAAACCGAGGTAACCTGCTCCAAGGATGGCGTGGTCAAGGTTAAGGTGAATGGTGTTCAGGTTAGCGAGTGCAAAAGCAAGCTGACCAGTGGCCCCATTGGTTTTCAATCCGAAGGTACGGAAGTTCACTTCAGGAACATTCGCCTGAAACAGCTTCCATAAATTCAAACCAGGCTGATCACATGGGGGGTAAGGTTTTCGAACCCCCCATCTGTGATCAGGTAATTTCTTTCAATTCTGAGCCCACCAACACCGGGTACATAAAGGCCCGGCTCCAAAGTAATCACATCTCCAACGGTAAGAACCTCATCTGAACCGGGCACAATAAAAGGGGCCTCAGGGTGAGATAAGCCCAAGCCATGGCCGGCATGATGAGGAAAATATTCTCCCATTCCAGCGTTTTCATAAACCCCCATAACCGCCTGGTAAACTTCCGCGCAGGGGGCACCATCCATCAGGCGATTTTCACCCGCCGCCATCGCTTTCAAAGCGAGGTCCATTAATTGCTGCTGCCTGACTGTAGGATTTTTTCCCACTACAAGAGTGTTTGTAAAGTCGCTTCGATAGCCCCACAAGACCACCGAAAAATCCAGAATGAACATATCGCCATCCAGAAGGATGGAATTGGTGGGAGGCCCGCCCTTGCGTTCAGGACCGGGGGAGATGGCAAAATCTCCATACACAATGGCCGCCTGCCCCGCTGCAAGAGTGCAGGCTTTTTGAACACCAGCGTACACTTCCAGTTCCGTCATACCCTGGGCGATATTTGCCCGAGCCCACTCATGGCCCGCAAGCGATGCCTGAACACATTTTTTAAGGATGGCAACTTCATCTGGATACTTTTTGCGGCGCAACTGACCCATTGCTTTGAATATTTGCAAACCCGTTTCAGTACCGGGAATATCCGAAATGTAAAGCCCGGGGAATCGGGATTGGAATTTGGCAACCAGGGCAAGATCCCTTTGGGTCTTGGCTGGCTGAATTCCATCGTACCAATGCACACAAACCCTTTCGGTGGGACTACTACCAAGCACCGAATCCGGCAGGCGATCATCGTGAAACAAAACACAGGTACCATCCGGGTTGATCACCAGGATTCCTCCAAATCCTGCACCAAGACTAAATGGATCCACATGAAATCCGGCGAGGTACATCAAGTTGGCAGGATTGGAAAGCACCACGGGAATTGATGGGTTTCCCATTATTTCGAGGAATTTTTTTCGGCGTTGTTCGCAATACCTGACATCTAGCATGAGGGCCACTCCTTTAATTGTTATTACGTTTAGGATAAGGCTTGGAACAAACTTAGTCGATACATCAGTCACAACCGGCAAGCTTTATCAGGAATCTAGCCAGATAAACCAAGCTGGGATTGATACCCCTTCGCCGGCAATTTAATTTGGATTCTCAGGGCGATTTGCCGCCTTTCTTGCAAGAGTTCAACGCATGCTTTATTTGCGAAATAGCATTCTTATCTGTATGTGCTCTTTTTGGGTTGCAACCCAATCCAAAGCTATCGAACCTGCCAACGAATTGAATGAAGTTCAAATCAAAGCACTCATCAAGACTTTGGGTTCCGAATCTTTTGTATCCCGGGAACAAGCAGGTGAAATGCTTTTACGTCAGGGAAATAAAAGCATACCCGCTCTCAAGGAAGCCACCCAGAGCAACGATCTGGAAGTTGCACGAAGGGCAAGAATACTACTGAATGAAATTCAAACCATGGAGAAAAGTACCCTACTAAAGGGCTTCGTGGAGGCTGGCGAAAAAAACGGGTCTCTGCCCGGTTGGGATCGTTTCCAGAAACTTGTAGGGAATGACAAAAAGGCACGCGAATTCTACGCTGGTATTTTCCGAAAAGATGGCGCCCTGATTGAGGATAGCGAGACAGATGCCAAAGTTGGCTTAGAGATTCTTTCCTCCAAGGCGTTGGGCCTTCATAACACCTTGTACAATGGTGTTTCCGAAAAGTCCGCCCCGATAGACATAATAGAAATTAGCACAGTGTTATTTCTTGCGGCCAACCCCGCCATAAAGCTCCCCCAGGAAATCACCTACAACATCACCAATCTTCTTTATCAGCAACCTTCCCGAACAATACTTGGTGAAACAAATCCACACCCATATCGCAAGCTGATCATTAGCTGGATGCTTAATCAGTCTGACCCAAACATTATTTCACAGCATCTTTACCTTTCCTTGAATTTGAATTTGAAGGAAGGAATGCTGCTAGCAAGAAGATGCATTGAAAACAAAGAAATGCCCGTCTACACCAAAGCTGTTGCCATGACCCTGGTTGGCAAACTGGGTGGCCCGGATGATTCCCGGTTGCTGGACCCTTATCTGGAAGACACCTCGCTAGTGGGAAATTTTCAACTTGCGGATCAGCAAAAGGGAAGCACCCAAATTCGTGATGTAGCACTGGCCATGCTGATTCAGATGGAAAAGAAATCCCACAAGGATTACGGATTTAGTTTTGCCCGTGCCAACCTTACCATGCACTTCAATCCATACACGATGGGTTTCACCTCGAACGAGGCACGAACGAACGCATTCATGAAGTGGCAAAGTTCAAAAAACCAAACAAGCCAGAAATAAGCAAGGGTTCGATCAGATTGCTGTGTTTTTCTTGATCATGGTGATCTGGTTGCCTTTTTCATTATGCTCCACATGATCCATGAAAGTGGAGATAAGCACCATTCCACGGCCGCTGACTTTGTTCATATTTTCAGGTTCAAAAGGGCTTGCGACCGACTTTGGGTTAAAGCCCGGCCCCTCATCACGAATGATAAAACAAAGCTGATCCCTGGCCATTCTGGCGCTGAAATAAACCTTGCGGTTTTTAAAAGGATCCCTGGCCCTGCGTTCTTCCGCTGCGCGGTAGAAAATTTCCTCATCCACATCGCGCATCTTTGAATCCAACTCCAGGTTGCCATGAAGGATGGCGTTTGTAAGCGCCTCGTGCAAGGCCACGCCTATGAGCAACATGGAACCCGGTTCAAAGAATTGTAACTGGCCGACTAATTGTTCAATATGGTTTACCAGTGGCGACACATGGGAAATATCGTTCTCGATTTCAAACTGGACTTCATGCGACGCGATGGCGGAACGCACAATCTGGTGGTTTTTTTCAGATCGTACATTGGAGAGAACCTCATCAAGTGCCGAGTGAAGTTCCTTGGCCAGCTTCTTTTTGGGAACATAGTTCGCTGCCCCGGCCTGAAGCACCTGAATGGCCAGTTCTTCGTTGCCATGGGCGGTCATGAGAACAATGGGTGTTTTGGGGAAATCTTTTTTTACCCGAGTGACCAGTTCCACGCCGTCCATATCGGGCATGAACATATCGGTAAGGATAACATCGGGTGAATAATTTCGAACAAAGTGGATGGCTTCTTCGCCACTGGAGGCATAATTAACCTGCCAGCCTGGCCTAGTATTTACCAACCCACCGACCAGATGACGATCCACGGGTGAATCATCCACTATCAGCACCCTGCGGGATGACCGAGTTTCTTTATGGTCTGAATGATCGGGATGAATGGTCAAGGGAAACCAACGCTCCTCATAGATGCCCATTGCAGTGTTCAAAACATTAAAGCCCTCGAACAACTGCTGATTTAAATTGTATCCCAAATCAACTGGATTAGAATAGTAAGAGTTCCGCTTTGAAAAAGAGTTTTTTCGGGAACCACCTTACCAGCCATTGCCAAACCGGTTCCAGATTCATGAGCCAGCCAAAACAAAGACCTGAAAATAATTCACATAGCCCGCAAGGCTTTAGAGACAAGCCAACCAGATCCCGTTTATACATGGCAGGCCTGGCATGCCTGGTATTTTTTGGGGCTATTTCCCTGCAGATTCTAATTCCCAAGTCACCCGAGGGCATGGTTTGGATTCCTCCGGGTGAATTTCTCATGGGAGATGACTCGGACCCCAAGAAATACCCTGACGCGCTTCCCGTGCACAAGGTTCGCCTCAAAGGGTTTTACATTGATGTGACCGAGGTTACTAACGCCCAGTTTCGCAAGTTTGTGGATGCCACCAATTACAAGACCATTGCTGAGCAACCTCTAGACCCCAAGGACTTTCCCGATGTTCCATTGGAGAAACTGAAACCGGGTGCCGGAGTGTTTTCCCCTCCCAAGCAAGAAGTGGTGGATTGCAGCGAGTGCAACCAATGGTGGGAATACAGGGAAGGGGTTTGTTGGAAACATCCGGAAGGCCCAAGCAGTAACCTTGATGGCAAAGACAACCATCCTGTGGTTTACATCGCATGGGATGATGCGGTTGCCTACTGTAAATGGGCCGGAAAACGTTTGCCTACCGAGGCCGAATGGGAATATGCGGCACGCGGTGGCTTGGAACGCAAAGCCTATGCCTGGGGTAATGAATCCCCTTTCGAGGGTAAACCCCGGGCCAACATCTGGCAGGGACCATTCCCCAACCGCAACGACAAAACCGATGGCTACCTTCTTACTTCTCCGGTAAGAAGCTTTCCACCAAATGGTTATGGCCTTTATGATGTTTCCGGAAATGTTTGGGAATGGTGCGCAGATTGGTACAGGCCCGATTCTTACACCATGCCAGACCATCTGCTGGGACCCGGCATTCCGGCAGTAAATCCCAAAGGCCCTGGCACTCCCATTGATCCTCATGGTAACCAGTCCAAAGTGCGGGTGCAAAGAGGTGGGTCTTTCCTTTGCAGTACCAACTATTGTGTTCGATACCGGGTTGGTTTAAGAATGCACGGGGCGCAGGACACCGGGCTTTCCCATACCGGCTTTCGTTGTGTGAAAGATCCATGACAAGCCTTGTTTTGCTGACGGCACTTATAACATCGGGCCAGGCACCCATCCCAGAACCCATTAACTTTTTAAAGGTTGATGCCGGATTTAAAATTCAGCGCTTCACGAATGATGCGCAAACCCCAGATGTCTACTGCATTTCCTTTGGCCCCAAAGGCCAGCTTCTGGTTTCTGGCAAAAATTATCTCCGAATTGTACAAGACTCCAACCAGGATGGTGTGCCTGATCATTTTGAAGACATTCCCATTCGCTGGTCTGATGCACCCACCGGACATTGTTGGGATGAAAACAAAATCTGGTTTACAGGTAATCAGGGCCTGTGGGTCGTTCAACTTAATGATGATTACAAAATCACCTCCAGCAGGAAGGTTTTGGAGTTTAAGACCGGTGGGGAACACGAAGCCCACGCCGTACGCAAAGGCCCCGATGGGAACATCTATGTTCTGTGTGGTAACAACACGGGAATCCAGGCAAAGCATGCCACCCATCCCCATTCACCCATCAAGAATCCCGTGGCAGGCACCCTGCTCCGCTATCATCCCAAGATTGAAAAATGTGAAATACTTGTGGATGGCCTTCGCAATCCCTACGGGTTTGACTTCAATCTAGAAGGTGAAATTTTTACCTATGATTCTGATAATGAACGCTGTATCTCCCTGCCTTGGTATGAGGGAACCAGGCTATATCACCTAATTCCCTTCGGCAGGTATGGATGGTGGAACCCGCAACGGGCCGACACCTGGCGAAGCCCACCCTGGCATGCAGATATCCAAAAACCCATATCAAACCTTGGCCGTGGCTCACCAACCGGAGTGGCTTGCTGTTTATCAACCAAGTTCTCCAGTTCCATGGTTGGATCCATGTTTATTGCGGATTGGACCTTTGGGAAAATCTGGCATTGCCCTTTGCAAAGAAATGGTAGTTCCTATCTTTCCAAACCCTCGGCATTCATTGAACCCAAAGGCGAATCGGGTTTCGCGCCCACTTCAATCGCGTTTCATCCCACAACCGGCGAGATGTTTGTCTCCATGGGGGGAAGAGGAACCCAAGGTAGCATATTTCGGATTGCCCCCATCCAAGTCGTTTCCACTGAAATTAATCCCCTGACCCTTTCCTTGAAGCCCATTTCGGATGCACCATCAGCCATCAAGTATTTCAATGGAAGTGATCTTCTTCTAAAGCGAAGAGCGCTGGAATTTTTTGCAGCCAATCCGGAAGCTGGTAAACCGTTTGCAGCCAGCATGCTCCAGGATTTTCTGGCCTCGGACGACATAGGAATAAGGCATGCGGCAATCGCCTGGGCAAAGAACTCTGATGAATTTGTTTTACCCAAGGGTTCACTAACAACCCGCGTGGCAAATTCTTTGGGTATGGCCACTGTGGAAAAACATCCCGCCAGGGAAGGCACTCTTGCCATGAACAGACTGGCCGGGCTAACAGCAGATCCACAAGAACAGCTTGTTGCAATACGAATTGTGCAAATGGCCATGGGAAATCTCCCCTATGAAAAAGACAAAGCCGCTGCTTTTGATGGTTACAGGGTTCAAGGCAACATCTGGCGTCCATCGGATCAACAATGGGGGATGCTTGCAAATATTTACTCATCGCAACAATTAGAATTAAACACCGAAATAGAGCGAACCTTTGCCATTGGTCAGCCATCGCACCAAGAAATTCTTGCCAAATTGCTGGCATCACTACTGTCGGAAAAAGATCCTGTTCGGCAGATTCATTTACTTTTGGTTCTTGCCAGACAAGGCCTCCCTTTCCAGCCAAAAGATTTGAATCTTGTAGCTGCCACCTTGGTGGACCTTGAATCAAAACTGACTTCGACAGGGTTGAAACGCGATCGTAACTGGCCACTTCGCATTCAGGAGCTTCATCAATCTTTGGCCAGCCAAAATCCCAATTTTAATCAGGCATTGTTATCTCAAAAACAATTCGGCTTGCCTGGGCATACGGTATTCCTGAAGCATTTAGGCACTCTCGAGAAACAGGCCGCCTCGTTGTTTGCGGATGCCATTATCAAATCACCTGACCAACCATGGTCAAATTCCGCCATTCAAGCACTCAGGCTTCTGGATTCCACAAAAGCCAAGCCTGCCCTTCGTGTACTTTGGGGGGAACATGGATTGGATGAAGCGATTGCCCTTTTACTGCTTAAAGACCTTCAGCCAGAAGACCTTCCAAAGATATATCAGGTTTTTCCAACAATTGGCCCAGAGCAATTAACTACCATTCTAAATTCCCTCAAAAAAGTTCCTTCGATTCCAGAAGATAAAATCATCCTACTGGCCAAACGGTTTCCGATACTGGGCAAAGAACCAGACCAGTTATCCGCCAAGAAAGCCATACTGGAATTCCTACACCATAGATACCCAGATTCTCCTGCGGAACCCAATATTGAACCTTGGTTAGTCTGGACTGCTAAAAACCAACCAACCTTGAATCGAGCTTTGCAGGAAACCTCGGGAGTGAATTACGCCGACTGGCAAGTGCGTGCTGCCAGCCTGAAATGGGAAAATGGAAACCCCACCAATGGCCAGAAGGTCTTTCAGCAGAGAAAGTGCTCGACCTGCCATGGTGGTTCCGCGGCTTTAGGGCCAAGCCTCGAAGGGATTAGTAAACGCTTTTCCCGGGATGACCTTTTGCAGGCAATCATCTTGCCAGACAAGGATGTTCCCAATCGGTACCGCGCTACAGTCTACACTACCCACATGGGTAAAGTAATTACAGGGTTGGTTATTTATGATTCCGCAGCGGGTGCCATGATACAACTGGGAACAGGAGAAACCGTACGTTTGAATGGCGACGAAATAGCATCTCGCAAGCCAACCAGCAAATCCTTAATGCCTACCGGCCTATTGGATGGGGCCTCCGACCAGGAAATGATTGACTTGTTTGCCTATCTTCAGCAACCCGCCAGATAAATGGTGACTGCAAAAGCTAGACTGGCGCATTTTTACACCAGTGTTTAGGATATTTGTCCTGAACATGGTAAGGATGCAAGATGCTGGAACGAAAAGCCTTAAAAATCGTGTTTGTCCATGACTGGCTGACAGGAATGCGGGGAGGAGAAAAGTGCCTGGAAGCGCTGTGTAGGCTTTACCCAAACGCCAGCCTGTTTACTTTGCTGCACAAAAAGGGCGCCCTTAGTGCCACCATCGAGAACCTTGGCCCACAGACATCCTGGATTGGGAAACTGCCAGGTGTTCACAATTACTACCGGTATCTTCTGCCTTTGATGCCTTCGGCTATCGAATCGATGAAACTTCCGGATTGCGATCTAGTGGTAAGCTTAAGCCACTGCGTTGCAAAAGGGATCACAGTTCCAGAGGGCGCGAAACATCTTTCTTATTGCTTCACACCGGTACGTTACGCCTGGCACATGCGTGATGAGTACTTCGGAGGGCACGAAAAGCCCAGCATGAAAAAGAAGCTTGCGGCCCCGGTTCTAAACGCGATTCGCACATGGGACAAAAATTCCAGCGACAGGGTGGATCATTTTGTCGCCATCAGCAAGACCATCCAAAACCGTATCCAAGATTGTTACCAACGATCCAGCAGTATTGTTTATCCACCCGCAGATACCGATTTTTATCATCCCTCTGGAGAACCCAGGGAGGATTATTACCTAGTGGTCTCGGCCTTCGCCCCTTACAAACGAATTGATCTGGCTATAGAAGCCTGCCAGCAATTGGGCAGAAAACTTGTGATCATTGGAACTGGCCAGGATGAAAAAAGACTAAAGGCCCTAGCCGGGCCAAGTGTGCAATTCCTTGGCTGGCAGAATGACACTTCCATTCGGAATCATTTCCGCAAAGCCAGGGCACTTCTATTCCCAGGGTTTGAGGATTTCGGTATCGTCCCCGTTGAGGCACAAGCCTGCGGGTTACCCGTTATTGCACTAGGCAGGGGTGGGGCAACCGAAACGGTTATTGGGCTGGATTCCAAGGTGGACCCCACAGGCGTGTTTTTTGAGGAACCCAGCACCGAAAGCCTTTCAGCAGCCATCCGTAAATTTGAACACCATCAGAAGTTGTTTGATCCTGCGGCAGCAAGAAGACAAGCTCTTCAGTTCAGCCTTCAACACTACGAACAGGGTATGATGGAAGAGATTCAACGCATTCTGGGTACCAGCGAATTGCATCGCGAAGCAGCCTGACACCTATCATTCCAGTGTGCGAGCCAGTCTAAGCCCCCGACTATTTCCACCATCCGATGCGCTGGTTCCGCTCCGGCTTGCGCTTCGAAGTGATGATGGAGGGTTATAGAAACAGCCATTCCTTAGAACATGTCCCTGCGATCTATCCACCGCTCCCAAATCAGCCTCCAAATCTATGTGGGTTGTGATAAGGGGGTAAAGTAAATGTCGATCTTGAATCCATTCGTAAGCATTACCGGCCATGTCGAATAGCCCAAAATTGTTGGGTCTTAGCGTTCCCACGGGCCAGAGATGGTTATCGGAATTGATCTGACAAAAACCAAAACGGGGAATCATGGCGGGATCATTACCAAAATGATAGGTAGTCTCGGTTCCCGCCCTGCAGGCAAACTCCCATTCAGCATCCGTGGGCAAGCGATAGCCTTTTTTGGAAAGAAAACCTTCGGCCATTTTCATTCCGGGACCATAAAGTCCATCCTTGTTGGGCAGATAGCAACAATCTTCCTTCGAAAATTCCTTCTCTGTAAGAAGGTTGCAATAGGCAGCGGCGGCAAACCAGTTTATGTTGTTGGCCGGACTGTCTGGCGTTCTGCTAGCCTCGGGAACAATCACATGCGAGGGAAACAGTTTCAAGAATTGCTCCGATGTGACTTCCTTCATTCCGATGGCAAACGATCGTGGAATGATTACATCATGAAATCTCTCACCTGCCGACCGATCAGGTTCCTCCAGAAGAGAACCTTTGCGGAATTTCACCGGGCCTTTGATGGCCACCATAGTCTGACCCAGGGTATTTATATGCCATTCCCTGCCAGCAAATGGTTTGCCCTGAAGTGCCTGCTCCACCCTGTCGCATTCCTGCGAAAGGCCAAGTTTTTTCCTTAAAAGCCAGTCCAAGGCACCATGCACCCCAGAGTTAGGGTTTTCGGCGTACATGGAAAGAAGTTCGTCCTTCCATTTTGTGTTGAAATCGAACACCTTGGTGTCAAAGTCACCCAGCGAGACAATCAATCCCGCAAGAACTTCCGGATCTTTCACGTTCTTCATGCTGTTCATCACCGGAGCAGCACCGACTCCAAGATATGGAAGCAGTTTTTGTGCCGCAGACCGCGCGGTAGGATCCTCGCGATGGAAAAATATATCCAGTCCATCGGGCTGATTCAAGGATATCAGGCAGGCTGCAGCAATTCCCTGCTCATTGGCAAGCCGTAATCTTTCTCCAAAGGGAAGATCATGAAAATCTTTTCGCACGATATTTTTAAAGTGTGGGAGGAAAACATTTTTGTTGGACTGAACCTCATCCATGACCATGCGCGCATTTTTAGGATCCGAATCGACAAGAAGCTGGAAGACAACCTCGGGTCGGGCTTTTGCATACCGCAGGGCCATCAAGGTCGCAAAATCCCTCTGATTGGCTGGTTTTTGCGGATCAGCCACCCATTTTAAAAGCAGGGGCAGGAGTTGTTCTTTTGCTGGCTCAAAAACAGCGGCCCATTCTTCCAGGAAAAACAAGTTTTGACCGAGTAGATTGGCCAATCCCATTTCCAACATAACTGGCAGTTGTTGGTTTTGCGGCAACCATTGAACCATGGCGCCCAGCGCCCGTAATTGCGCCTTTTCACCAAACCGATCCGGACTGTCCACGGCTTTTTCCAGAAATCGCTCAAGATTGGAAGTCCAGGGTTTCAGCCGATTAAGAAATACCATGTAATCCTTGGGGCCGGATTCAAGCATGGCATTCACAGATTCCCCCAGAAAACTTTCATCCTCGGGCAATAGTGCCAATACAAGCCGAAACCTTCGGGAGTCTTCCTTTGGGATTCCCTCCAACTCCTTTTTCAGGATTGGCAGGGCATTTTCCATATCGCCATCAACTTGGGATAGCGCCTCTTCCAATGCATCCCCATTGGCAATCATTAACTTGTGAACCAAACCCTGCACTCGAATATCCTGGTTCTTTTTTCTGGCGATAAAAATTGGCGCAAGGATAAGGATTAAAGTCACCGTAAAAAAAACGCCCCAGGCAAGAATCCTTTTCAGATGAAAAAATCCGGCACTTGTCATCATGCGGGTTTGCAAACTTGTGTATTTCCTGACCGGAACAAACCAGCGTATGGAAACATACTCTGCCAGCGAAGGTAAATGCCTGTTTCCCTTCTCAAATTTCCAGAACGACGCCAGTTCGGAAAGTTTTAGTTCCGCACGCCCCTTTGAAGTTGAACCTTTTTTGATTACAAGCCATTTCCTTAGCGAGGTTACAAGATAATCATGCGCAAGAATGTAATGCTGACCATTTGTTCCATCCATCGTTGGAACTAAAACCGGCGTTATCAAACGAAATTCCTGGTCTAGATTTCTTAAAACATTGGTAAAGGCCCGCTCATCGGCGCAATCTATTTGTTCCCTAAGCCTTTCCACACTTTGCATGGCGCCCTTGATATCGAATTCATCTCCCGGAAGGAGGGTACCAAGGATATCCCTCGCAATCCTAGATTCCGACCCGGAAAAATTCCCCGCGGAACCTTCACCCAGGATTTGCTCAAAAAACTGGATTCCCAATCCATCCAGTCCACCCAGCGAATCCAAAACTTCCGGAGACCAGTCCCGATTTTTCATCATCTCGGCAAACATCATCAGCCGAACCGGAACGCATCTGCCTTCCATGGATAATTCCTGAACCGCCTTATCTAAAAAGGCCTTGGTTGATCCGCTGATTTCCCTTGCCGAAGGAAACTTTCCGAGGGAAAAACCAACCGCCCGCAAGACTTTGCCTGCATGGCTTTTCTCAAACAGATCCACCAAGGTGAAATTGACGCCTTCCTGAATCGGGTATTCCAGATGCCCCATCAGTCGATTGATGCCAAGCATGAAATCATCGCGAACCAGAAGAATCACCTGAAAATGAATTCCATCCGCCTGCCTCAAGGCCTTGACAAGGCTTGAGCTTTCCAGTTCCTCATGATGCAGAATCCATTGTTCAAACTGGTCCAGAACAATCAGGGTTTTGGAAACCCCATCAGATTCGGAACGAAGAAGCTTGAAAGCATCCTCCACATTTTGGGAATCTCTGCAAATTGGCACATGAGCTTTCAATAGCCCAAGCAGGTTAGGTTCGGTCCCCTCGGGGCTTGCCTCAAGGTAAAGCGGAAAAATTCTCGTATTCAGCCTTGGCAGGATACCAGCCTTGAGAAGCGAGGATTTTCCACAACCAGAAGGCCCGTAGATAACCCCCACTGGAACATTGGATTTTTCGCTCTCAACTTCATCCTTCCAAAAACGGACCAGCAAAGGCAAGCCATCGCGATTCTTTGGCCCGGGAAGCAATTCCAAGAAAAAACCCGCGTCATCCGGTTCAAAGGATCTAAGACCGCGGTACACAAAATTGTCCAGCACGGCGACAGAATTTTCACGGGTCTGGTTTTCCTGATCCTGCCGTTCAAAATCACCAAGATCATCCGCAAGCATCCAAGCCTGCTGGTAGCGATCCATCATCCTTCTGGAAATCGCCTTCAGGCAAATTCTCTCAAGTTCCCTGGGAATCTCCCGATTCCAATGAGAGGGTGGAATAAAGTCGCCACTTCTAATCTTTTCCATGGTCTGGGCAACGGTTTCTGAATCAAAAGGCCGCTTACCCGCAAGCATTTCATAAAGAATGATTCCAAGGCTGAAAGTATCTGAGCGGCCATCTATCCGATGCCCTTCACCGTTAACCTGCTCAGGACTCATATAAGCCGGGGTACCCAGGGGAAGTGATGAACCCGGGTCCATCTCATGCCGCATTGCCAGTCCAAAATCCGCCAGGAAAGGCTGGCGGTTTTTATCCAGCAGAATATTGTCAGGCTTGACATCCAGATGCACCAATCCCTTTTCATGGGAATATTGCAGTGCCAACGCAACCAATCGAATAATCCTGGATGATTCAGCAAAGGAAAACATCTTATTCCTTATAGCCTGGGCTAAAGTACCACCCTCCACATACTTGGAGACAATGTAGAAAGCGTTGGAATCTTCGATCTGACTTTTGCCAACATCATAAATTGGCACGATTTGGGGATGATCCAAGCTTGCAAGTATTTTGGATTCATCAAAAAAAGCAGAGTTATTGCCAGAGTGAAATTCCTTTTTTGGCAGTACAAACTTAATTGCCACAACCCTGTCTAACTCTGTATCCTTGGCAAGCAGCACGGTACCGTGCCCACCCCGGCCAAGAGTTTTAAGGATTTTAAACCTTCCGGGAACAAACTTTTGCCATTCAAAATTTAAAGAAGTTTGTAAAAGTGTTCCATCAATCCCTTCGGGGACAAGTGTGTCTGCCTCGGAAGGGTCAAACATATTGATTTCCGGATCCGAAGGTGGCGGGGTGTCAGCCTGAGTGGTTATTGGCATTTTTTTGCGGGTTCTTCCAGTAACTTATTCAGACTAATATTATAAGATCACAGGCAATCACCATAAATAAAAAAAGACAGGAAGTCCTTTGGACTCCCTGCCTTGGATATATATCGAAGAAGCTTGTAGCTTAGTTGCAACCCTTGCTGCAAAGACGGCCACCGAGTTTCAAACCACGGCCGCATTTCTTTTCGCAGCAATCAGATTTGCAGGAAGATTCACAAGCTGGCTTGCATTCAACTGGCTTGCATTCAACTGGCTTACGAACAGCCACCTTTACAGTGGTTTCGTAAGGAACGCGTTCGCAGTATTGAACTTTGCGCTTTTCCTTAACTTGCTTCATTTCGCAAACGCGAACGGTATATTCGCAAGTCTTTTCTTCCTTCTTGTAAGAGCAAACCTTTACAGTGTATTCCTTGGTTTCAGGAACACATTCATAAACGGTGCACTTTACCTTTTCAGTTACCATTTGCTTCTGGCAGCAGGTTCGGCTACGACCGGTGCAAGGGTCACATACAGTCACAGGAACCTTAACGCAACGAGTTACTTCCTTTTCGACTTCCTTTGGAACTCGCTTGTATACGGTGCAGGTTTTCTTTTCTTCGGTCCAAACGGGTGTGCAAACCGTGTAGGTTTTCTTGCGAACTTCATCGCGGTATTCTGGTTTGCAAACAGTTACTTCAACTTCCTTTTCCTTGGTTACAGTCTTGTAGCAGGTAACCTTTCTTTCCTCGTAGGTTACTTCGCAGGGTTGTGCGCAGGAATCATTACAGTTCTTGCGACCACCCAAAGCCTTGGCAGAGGCGGGCATAAACATCATGCCAGCCATCGCCACCAAAGCGGCAACAATCAAACGCTTGCTCATGAGACACTCCTTAAAGAAATAAAACACACATTGGTGCAACTCTGACAGTTTTGTTAAGTTAGCGAAGATTTTTTGCGTGGGCAAGATATTAATCTGAATTAAATGGAAAGTTTAAGAAGCATGGTGTGTTTGTATCGATTGGGTTGTTTTTGACCTTTTGTCAATTATTTTGGCTTTATTTGCTCAGTCACTGAAGAAAACTATCTCTTTTTGATGCTTTTTAGCCATTAGACGGCCTTCAACCGACGATCTCAGCCCGTTCTTCCTCATCAAGGCTTGGAACTCCCCCAACTTTAGAAGCCACTTTGGAGGCCATAATATTTGCCCGGAAACTTGAATCGGCAATGGATTTTCCTTTTAAGAAATTTACCAGCATTCCAGCTGTAAAGGCATCGCCGGCCCCTACAGTGTCCGCAACATCCACCCTTAAACCTCGATGGTAGATTCTTTCGTTGCCGGAATGGATCAGGCAGCCATTCTCACCCATGGTAACCGCGACCAAATCCAGCTTGTACCTTCTACGCAAAACCTCCACAGATTCGCCAACATCGTCGGCTCTAAATCCAAGAAGATCGTTGAGTATTTCCAATTCTTCATGGTTTAATTTGAGCCAATCGGCTTGGCGAAGGGAATCATCGATAATCTGACGGGTATAAAAATCCTGCCTAAGGTTGATATCAAACACCTTGATGACGTTCTTTGAACACCGGGAAAGAAACTTTTCGAGGGTTTTTCGAGTAACTTCCGATCTTTGGCCAAGGGTTCCAAAGCATACCGCCGCACAGGATTTAGCCAGCATTTCCATGTATGGCTGCCATTCCAGATGATCCCACGCAACATTGCGCACAATTTCATATTCCGGATGGCCGGATGCATTCAAAGTCACCTGAACTGTGCCCGTTTTGTGATTTTCATCACGCTGGATAAAGTCCGTGGATAAACCCAATTCACCCACTTTTCCTGATAGTTCAGCGCCCAAATCATCCTGACCAAGGTTGCTTATCATGAAGGAGGGCCAGCCAAGCTGATGGCAGTGAAAAGCAAAATTAAAAGGTGCCCCACCTGCCATTTTTCCGCCCGGCAAAAGATCCCACAATAATTCTCCAAAACCAACGATCGGGTTATGTAGCATGGTTCACCAAGGGATAGCAGACATATTCAATTGACAAATAAGGCCAATTCATGGAAATTTTATTAACTGTACAGAATAAACCCTGCAAAAGGTTGAAGATCATTTGTAGGGCATAGAATATTACCTAGTAATCCGGGCCCGTAGCTCAACGGTCAGAGCAGGGGACTCATAATCCCTTGGTTCTCGGTTCGAATCCGAGCGGGCCCATAATCACTTTAATCAGCAAACTCACAACTCACCTTTGACGCATAAATTACTTCAAAAAATGCCCAATTGCTGAAGTAACCTACTTCGATTGGCATGATATTCGTCCAAAAAGTATTGATTAATCAGGTATTACTACCCCTTAAAGGCCATGAAAAACTGGGTTTTGTGTTGCATATAATCTCAAACCTTTTAAATTGATGTTATAGCCCATCGTTTATTAGTATTACTCAAAAGAACCACACATGAAGCGTTTAATCATTACGAGTCCCGCTGGGGTTACCATGATTTATGGTACAAACTCTGAGGGCGAAGGGCTGTTCCTTTGGAATGACTCACTTGTCAAGTGGCTTGAAGTTGCCTCAGCCAGAAGGAAGTTCAAATCTTGGAAAGAAATCACCAAGTTTCTTGAACTTCGCAAAGGCTGGAAAGTAACCGATCACACCGATTGGGACTGATTTCCAAGCAAATGAATATTTGGTATGGTGCTAAATCTAAGGGATTTTTTCCCTTAGATTTAGCACGAATGTCCAATTACGCCGTCAGCTCCGGGATTGGCTTGCCATGATCCACAATGGGAGTTGGCCTTCCGTTAAAGTCCGTGATTAAAGTCTTGGCAGAATCAATCCCCAAATGGTTGTAAATGGTAGCCAAAAAGTCACCCGGTCCACACACTCGGGTAATGGCATCCTCGCCCTTCTTATCGGTGGAGCCGACAAATTTGCCGGTTTCAATCCCACCGCCAGCCCAAATGTTTGAAAAGCCCCTGGGCCAATGGTCACGACCTGGTTGGGAAGTACCCGCGGCTGCACTGGCATTGCCAGCACCGGTACTGGCCGCGTAACTGATCTTGGGCGTTCTGCCGAATTCACCCGTAACCACAACCAAAACGCGTTTATCCAACCCACGCTCATAAATATCCTCGATCAAGGCAGATACAGCTTGATCATATACTTCCGAGCGAAACTTCATGGCATCAAACACATGATGATTTACGGCATGATCATCCCAGTTGCCCACACGCCCACAAAGCGGGCCGCTAAGGCTGGTGGTTAGAACATCAACACCCGCTTCCACCAAACGCCTAGCCATAAGCAACTGCTGGCCCCAGGAATTTCTGCCATATCGATCACGCACCTTGGGATGCTCCCTGTTCAGGTCAAAGGCAATCTTGGTCTGTGGATTGGTAAGCAGGGTAAGCGCCTGAGATTCAAACTCATCCAAGGCGGAAAGTTCCCGGGCTTTGTCAAAGCTGCGCTCCAGTGTATCCAGCTTTTGCCTGAGCGATGACCTTCGGCCAAGGCGTTTTACCTCATCGGCATCGGTGAGTCCAATATTGGGAACCGAGAAAGTCGGCAAATCCGGGTTACCAGAGACAACAAACGGCGAATAAGCATCACCAAGATAAGCGGGGCCGTTGTATTCCAGCGGTGGATTAATTCCCACATAGGCAGGCAAAGGATTGGTTCGTGGCCCTTTTTGCGACAAAAGGTAATTCGAAACCGCCATCCAATCCGGATATTTTGGCTTGGGTTTATCGCGGGTGTCAGGGTCTCCGGAAAGCAATTGCATGGAACCCGCAGGGTGACCGCCGGCAGTCTGTCGCATGGAACGAAGCACCACCATCTTGTCGGCAATGGCAGCTTGCCTTGGCAACAATTCTGTGAACTGCAAGCCTGGCACCTTGGTGGAAATCAAATTAAATGGTCCGCGATATTCACTGCCCGAATCTGGCTTGGGATCGTAGGAATCCAAGTGGGAAAGACCACCGGGCTGCCACACCATGATGACAGCCTTCTTTTCAGAGGATGTACCCGAGGCACCCGCACGAAGTTGGCTTTGCAACTTTAGAATACTCGGCAGGCTAAGGGAGGCAAACCCTGCCAAGCCCGCTTGCAAAAAAGCCCTGCGCCCCCCAACACCAAACGGCACCGGCCCCCTGCAACCAGGGTTTTGATTCGAAGAATTTAAGTGGTTCATTTTTTCTCCGCTGGCTTGACACGAATGGTAATTGGTTCACACACCACAATATCAGCAATATCCTTTGGCTGGGCCGCCTCGGTCACCTTTTTCAGCTCTCCTTGAGTGGCATTCAACGCATCCGTAGCTGCTTTCATTTTGGCACTCATGGCCGCCACAGCCTTGGTCATTTGTTCCTTTTTCTCAGGAGGCGCGGTCTTTGCATCAGTGCTGATTTTTTTAACCTCTGCCTCCAAATCTTTGACTTCCTGCAACATTTTTTTGTTGGAAGCCTCCACAGTGGCCACCATTTCCGGTTTATGGCGATATTTGACCACCGCCCCACCCAGGAAAGAAACCTTGTATTCACCCGGCGGCACTTTCAGGGCGGCCAAATCCAAAACCGCCTGAGAAGTCTCAGACTTGATTTGCACATCAAATCTGGGTGCCCCCTCAAAACCAGCACCCACAGCCCGCATTTGGATTTTATCTCCGGAGAAATCGCTTCGACGCTTCAACGCAAGTGGAATGGTGATTTTCTCACCAGCTTTCGCCTCTATAACGGGGGTTTTAGCCGTGATAGTAATGGGAGCCATATCAATGCCGCTAACGGAAACAGGCACGTCAGCCAGCAATCGCGGGCTTGGAATCTCTCCCCAGGAATCCGGAATTGGCCAGGCAACCGATGCCAGATGACAGGGATGAATGATTTCCTTTTCAGCGATTTTTGCCCTGCCAACAAATTTCGCGTTTGCGTACCCTCGCGGAGCATCCTCTGCCGCGGTAATCAGCATCATGCCATTGGATTTACCCGGGGGAATTCTTAATCCTTGAGCGGTCACACCCTTTGGAAGACCTTCCATACTGATTTCAATTTCCCCATCGAATCCATCCCTGCGAAATGCGATTACCTCAAGAGCCATGGTGGCGCCGCCACGGAGAGTCAACGGCTTGGACAACGCATTTCTGTCGCCGTTCCTTAGCTCCATGTGCATGGCCCATGCCACTAGCGCGAAATCAGGTTGCGCCTTGCGAATCACCAGACGGTATGCATGGTTCGGATTGCTGCGGGTTCCACCAAAAAGATCGGAAACCTGCAATCGATGCAAACCATCCTGCTTGATGACAAGTTTGCCAAGAATGTCGGATGTACCCGCATTGTAGGGAGGCCCATCATACGCATAGCCGTTGCTTGAAACCTTCACGGGGCTTGGAATATCAGATAGCTCCAGAACTTCGGCCACTTTATCTGCAGAGCCATTTTCCCCTTTCAGAATATGTGTGACAAGAATGGAAGGATCCGTGGGTAACCCAAATCTTTCCGAGGAAAGTTCAACCCACCATTCGTCACCTTTTTTCGCTTCAAACTCATAAAAATCCACATCCGCGGCTGGAAAGAACTTTCCAGCAATGTCACAAGGCAATGCAATCTTCTGAGCTTTCTTGCCTTCATTATTGGGTTCAACCTCATTGGCAGATGCTTGAGCCGCCAAACCAACAGGGGGCCACGAATAGGCATTCACTGCCCGAGTGGAAGGCTGCCTGAGAATCGGCGCGCCTGCGGGAATTTCCTTCAAGGCCAGCCTGTAATAAAACGCGGGACCACCCTTGAAGGTCAATTCATGAATTTTGATCACATAGTCCCCATCCTTGGGCGCGGTAAAGTCAATAAGACCACTGCTTCTTTCAACCATCAAATCGCGACCCGCAGAGTCCGCCACCACCAGAGTCGCATTCAATTTGGAATCAATGCCCCGGGTGGCACAATCAACGATCAGCCTCTGCCCTTTTTGGGCCTGAAATCGGAAATAATCAACCGATCTATCCACAGTGTTCCCATTGCAAACGGAATTCAGGGGAAGGTCCAAAGCGGTGGCAAGGGAATTATTTGGTTTGCTCTTTAAAACTTCGGTGAGAGTATCCACCGCGAAAATTCGGGAAGAAGACGCACCCAAGCGGGTCAGCATTCGGGCCTCGTACAACCCGGTTGGGCAATCCGGCGCAATGTGAACCGTATATTTATCAACCATTGGTTTGCCATTGGGCCCGATTTTATTTTTTGCCGTTATCCGGTTATCCGAGAAAATCAGCTTCTCGGCATCATCGATATAATCCCCGGTTACTGTGACTTCAAATTCGGAACCAACTTTGCCTCCCATGGGCACCACGGTCAACAATCTGGGGGTGGGTAATCCCACCGATTGCGAATAACCCAATGGGGCAATCGCAACCAACCCAAGAGCAACCAGCAAAGCTTGAATGATTTTTGTCGAGGTTTTCACTGCAAGATCCCTTAATGATTAAACAGGAATTCCTTGGAATTGATCAAAGCCCACAACAGGTCCTGAAAGTTTTCGCGGGTGGCCTTGGTGGAATCCACCGGCTGACCAGCGGAATTCAGGCGGGGTTCGGCCAGATAATCCAAAGCCGCCTTAAGCTCCTCAGGCCGGGGTGCCCGGGCAAAAGCAGCAAGGTACATATCCCAGATTTTTTCGTCGTTGGGTCGTTTGTCGCGGGCAAGCTTTTCCGCCCTGCCATTGGCATTCGCAAGCTTACCACGAATGTCGGAGGCGTTGATCATATGAAGGCTTTGCGCCAGGCTTGAAGATTGCATGCGTTCGCATTCGCAGACGCTTTCATTTTCAGGCCTGCCAAACACCCTTAGGAAAGGAGATGACCTGTTGTAACTATTATCTGGTAACGCCACAGCGCGGGTTCCCGCTGGCAGGTTGGCAAAATCAGTCTGCGTTCCTGCCAACTGATCTATGGAATCCAGCATCACTTCTGCTGGCAATCTTCGTGGATAGTAACGGGAATAATTTTGGCGATCCCCCAAATTATCCTTGTTGGGGGTGGAGCTTAGCTGGTAGGCATGGGATCGGGCAATCGTTCTAACCAATTCCTTGAGATCAAAACCACTTGAGATAAAGTGCTTCTCCAGTGCCGCCATCAATTCTGGGTTGGAAGGCGGATTGGAATCACGGATATCGTCTTCCGGTTCCACCAATCCCCTTTGGAAGAAATGTTTCCAGTACCTGTTCACCAGCACCCTGGCAAAGAAGGGGTTCTTGGGGGATTTCATCCATTCAGCAAGTCGCAGCCTGGGATCTTCATCCGCGGCGATTTCTGGAACTGTGTCGCCAAGCGCGGCTGGCTTCAGGGCCAGACCAGTCTTGATATTCTTGGCCGCAGCCATACCTCGTTTGTGGAAAATAAGGTCTTCCCCACGAACCCCGGAAGGTTTTCGCCCCACCTGGGAAAAGAAAGCTGACAGCGAATAGTAATCATCCTGGCTCCACTTTTCGAAGGGATGATGATGACATTGCGCGCATTGCATACGTACACCCAGAAACAACTGGGCAACATCTTCAATCTGGTCCTTGGGTTCCTTTACTCGCTTGTACCATGCCACAGGCGGGTTCCCTATCACCTGCCCCGTGGCGGCCAGCAGTTCGCGAACAAACTGATCGTAAGGCTTGTTGGAAAGCAGGCTATCACGCACCCAGGCATGAAATGCGAAGTTGGCAACCATGTCGCTGGCATCATCCCGCCTGTTCTTTAGCATAGCTGTCCATTTATTGGCGAAGAAATCCGCGTAATCCGGACTGCGCAGGAGTTCATCAATCACCTGATCACGCTTGTCCGGACTTTTGTTCGCAAAAAATGTTTTAGCTTCTTCCTCGGTAGGCAATCTTCCAGCAATATCCAGTGTCACCCTGCGCAAAAAAGTCGAATCATCGCACACGGGGGAAGGTGGGACACCAATTTCTTTCAGGTTGGCAAAAACCGCATCATCCACAAAATTCTTGGAAGGCGGCACAGAATCCACCCTGGCGCCCAATGGAACAGCGGCATTAAAAACCGCTACTAACCCCTGATAACGCACCATCACCGAAACTTTGCCGGGAATGTCCAGGGCCTTGACCAGCCCATTTTCTGTCACCTCCGCCATGGCCTTTTCGTTAGACTCAAACAAAGCCAAGTCGGTTACATCCCTAGTGCTACCATCCGAATATTTTGCAATAGCTTTAAGCTGCTGACTGCTTTGTGGTTTAAGCGAACCTTTTTTAGGTTCAATCTGCATATCCACAATCTTGACCGCCCCTGGGCCGTCCATGGGCGCCCCCATGAGGATCCATTGCTTGATAAGAGCATAGCCGCTGGATGACTCTGGTAGCCTTGATCCGCCCTTGTGAGGCATTTTTCCGGAAGCCTTTAGCAGGAGTAGGCTTTGATCCGGAGATGAAAACGACAGCCTGCGGCCCAAGCTTTCCTGAACAATATGTTCGTAATCTTCCTGAGGTTCGAAACCCAGCAAAGACAATTGAAACCCATTTTGCCCGCCGCCGGCCTTGGCATGGCATACACCCTGATTACAACCCGCACGGGTAAGCACCGGGGCAATGTCGTTCACAAAGCTGATCTTTTTTTCTTCCGCCAGCACGACCGCAGGCTGAACCATCAACCAACCCATGGGGACCATAACCGGAAGGAGAACTTCCGCCAGCAATTTCTTCACCGAGTAAGATTGATGAGAAGGCATGGTCTTTGCCACTCCGAATGTTTTCTTTTGGAATGTCCAGATACGGCGGGATCATAGAAATCTGGACAAATAATCAACTTATTAATCAGATAAATTATACCACACTCGCAGGTATGGTACACAATCCAAAAACAGGCGAATAATCACTACCGCCGGGACTTATAGAAGGAATGAAAGTAATTGATCTCGAATTATGATTAAAGTTGCTTCAAGGATCATGATCGGCCAGATTCAATTATAGCTTGAAGTCGGCGGGAAGCTTTGCACCCGCAAGATTGCAATCGGACAGGTCGGCCTGGCTTAGCTTTGCACCAGTAAGATCCGCCCCGGAAAGATTTGCCTTGAACAAGTTTGCCCTCATCAGGTTTGCATTAACCAGCACAGCCCCTGAAAGGTTGGCATTGGAAAGATTAGCCCCCACCAGGTTGGCATCCTTCAACTTGGCGTTAGCCAAAACTGCCTGAATGAGACGGCAGCCAAAAAGATTGGCATCCGTCAGGTTGCAACCTGTCATGTCCGCCTTGGTTAGGTTGGCTTCAAAAAGGTTGGCACCTTGAAAATTAGTGTTACAAAGCTTGGCCCCCACAAGGCTGGTATTGGAAAGATCGTTACCCGACAAATCTTTGTTGGACAAATCAAAATTGCTCATGATCTTTCAAAACCCTTCCATACGGTTTATGCAATACTTGAAAGTATTATCCGAATCTGGCCTTCTCTTAGCAAGCTGCAAAAAACTTGTCTAAAGATCGACCATGCCCATGGCAATCAGCTTTTCCAACACCTGCAGACCATCCGGGCAAAATGGCTTTTCCTGGATTAATTCCTTTAACCGACTAAACGCCACAAATTCTCCCTGCACCACCTCTTCTGGTTGCAACCGGAATGGGCCTTCATGTTCGCACCGGAACACTTCCGCAAACACCACCGTCTTGTCATCTTCGTAACGAAACGGGAATAGAAACTCTGGTTTCAGGTCAACGCCCAATTCTTCCCGACCCTCGCGAAGCGCACCCTGGTAAAAATCCTCTCCAGAGCTTACCACTCCGCCTGCACACATATCCCAATACGAAGGAAAAACATCCTTGGTGGAAGTTCGCTGATGAATGAAAATCTCACCCTTGCCGTTGAAAACGACCAGATATACGCAGCGGTGCGGCAATCTGCCAACTCGCATTTCCCTGCGAGTGGCAAGCCCCACCACCCTGCCCTGCTCATCCAGAATGTCCACCATTTCCTGAACCATAGCTATTTCCCCAGTGATGCTGCAAGCTTTTCCACTTCGCCCACCATGCGGTCCAGTTGCTTCAATCCCATTCCCCAGAATTTTACATCATTCAGGTCTATTCCCATGCGCGCAAGCAAATCTACCGGTGATTCCGAACCGCCACGCGAAAGCATGTCCATGTATTTGGGTACGAAATCCTGCTTTTCCTGCTCGTACTTTTCCACAAGCGCCAGCACCAGCAACTCTCCAAATGAATAGGCATAACAATAGAACGGCACATGAATAAAGTGGCCGATGTACGACCACCACCAGCCGTAATCTTCGCCCAACCGCACTGAATCACCAAACATCGGGGCGTTAGCCTTAAGCCATAGTTCGTTAAACTTCTGGGTGGAAATCTCACCTTCCTCCACCCTGGCTTTGTGCATGGATTGTTCAAAACGGGTTAAGACCACCTGCCTGAAAACAGTGGCAAAACTATCCTCTATCTTGCTGCAAAGCATGGCCAGTCGAACTGATGGATCCTGATAAACTTCAAGAATGCGTTTGAATACCAGCATTTCCCCAAACACACTGGCTGTCTCGGCTGTCGTAAGCGGGGTATCGCACTGCAGATACCCCACCCTTCGGGATAGGTACTGATGCAGACCATGCCCCAATTCGTGGGCCAGAGTTGCCACATCGCGCAACTTACCGGTATAACTCATCAGAATATACGGATGCGCGGATGGAACCGCGCTGGAGGCAAACGCACCTCCCCGCTTGCCTGGACGCATTTCCGCATCGATCCAGTTCTTGTCGAAGAATTCATCGATGATCTTCCCGGCATCGGGGGAAAACGCCCTGTAACTTTCACGCACCAGTTTGGCGGCATCTTTCCAGTCCATGTGCGGCATATCTTGCTGGATGGGTGCGTAACGGTCGTAGTCCTGCAACGATTCCAAGCCCAATAGTCTTTGTTTGAGCTTGTAATATCGGTGTACGGTGCCCTGATACTGCTCTACTGATTCCATCAACGCCTTCACCACACCGGGAGTAGTTTCATTGGCAAGGTGACGAGGCATCATCGGGTCTTGGAACTTCCTAAGTTCACAATCATGATGATGATCCATCACCACCGTATTGAAAAGGTAGGTCAATAATCGTGACTGTTCCTTTAACCCACGGGTGATTCCTTCTGCCGCCAGCCTGCGAACAGACCTTTCTGAATCATAGAGCCGGGCATTGATCTGTTGAAAAGAAACCTTCTCTTCCTTTTCACCCACTTTTAGCGGATAGGTCATTGATGAAGTGGTTTCATCAAAGAGGCGGACAAATGCTGATCTTCCTGTCAGCCCCTTGATATCGGATATTTTCTCCTCCGGCTCGGAGAGATAATGATCTTTCCAAGCTCTTTTCTGTTCCAGGAAGTGCTTGTAGGCAGCCAGCTCAGGCTTGTTCACCAAGGCGTTTGCGATTTCACCTTCCACCTTGATCCATTCCAGGTCAAAAAACAGAAGGTGCTGGTTGGCTTTGGTGCGTGCCTCCCGGGTGCGTGCCACCAGCGCACCATGGGCCGCTTCATCGGATTTTCCCGCATGTAGCAACGAAGCAAAAATCGCTGGCTTGTCCAGCACCTCGTAGAGTGCCTCCAACTCGTGAACCGCGTCAAGCAAAACCAGCGCATCAGATGGTTTTAGGGAAGAAATGGCATTTCGATATTTTTTCTCAAACTCAACCGCCTGCTTCAGGGATTGATCCATGTCCGCCGCCAGCCTGGGATCATCCATGCCCTTGTAAAGATCACCCAAGTTCCAGCAAACACCTTGCGCCCCGCCCATGGTTTCGATCGCCATCCTAAATTCTCCAAAACTGGAACCTAATCTGTGAATCGTTCGTTCTTTTCCCAGAGGGCTGATTGAACACCTACCTTCATTAATAGATGGTCCACCAGCCTTAAGATCACTTGTTCCTGATTGGCCGAGGAAAAGATTTCTGCAACAATCTCGGATTGCATACCCTCATCAAGCCTGTTGGTGGAAAGGGAATGCACGGTAAACCTGCCATGCTTGTCCAGAAAAGAACGGACTTCATCGCGAATTTCAGACTCGGAGCTTTTGGTGCAGACCACAACAATCTTATAGCTAAGGTCTTCCTCGGAAAATCTGCCGTGATGCTGCACATAAGTGGACAAAGGCCTAAAAACCAGATGCACCATAAGAACACTGATGGTGGCAAGCAGGGCAAACAACAGATTCCCAGAACCGCATAATGCGCCAATCGCAGCGGAACACCAAAGCGTGGCGGCGGTATTCATGCCACGCACATTAATACCCTGTTTCAGAATCACCCCACCGCCCAGAAAACCAATCCCGCTGATAATATAGGATGCAATGCGTGTGGGGCTGCTGGTGTCATTCAGCAAAGGGGTCAACGCCATAAACATGGAACTGCCCATGCAGACCAGAGCATTGGTCCTAAGCCCGGCGGGATGCTGGCGAAACTCCCTTTCCAGGCCGATAGAGAGCCCCATTCCCATGGCAGAATAGACATTCACAAGGAACTGCCAGTGATCCATGAAAGCCTCGAACCCTTTTCCTGCTAAAAAATCAGGATGAAATTAATGGCATCATCATGACATTTTCTATGATAATGCTATTTCATTGGTTTGGCATTGCGCGAGAAGGATTCTTCATGGATTGGATCATACCGCTAATAACTCTTACCGCCATGGAAGTGGTTCTGGGAATTGACAACATCATTTTCCTTACCATACTTGCAGGAAGACTACCTTCCAAGCAACGCAAGGCAGCACGTCAGATCGGTTTGATTCTCGCGCTGGGAACACGACTGCTTCTTCTTTTCAGCATTCAATGGGTTCTTAGTTTAAAAGGCGTTGCCTTCGTACTGCCAGAATGGACCTTTAAACTACCGGAAGCCCGTGAAATAACCTGGAAAGACCTGATTTTGCTTGCGGGTGGGGCCTTTCTGATCGCCAAGAGCACCATGGAAATTCACCACAAGATGGAAGGTGAGGAGGAAGGAAAGCCGGAAGTCACCCATGTTCAAGGCGGGCTGACCTACCGGTTTTTGATCACACTTGCGCAAATAGCATTGCTGGATATCGTGTTCTCGTTGGATTCGGTGATCACCGCGGTTGGCATGGTACAGGATATCAGTGTGATTGTGGTGGCGATGATATTCACGGTTCTTATCATGCTGGCTTTCGCAGGTCCGGTAGGGAACTTCGTGGAAAGGCACCCCACCTTGAAAATCCTGGCACTTAGCTTTCTGATACTTATTGGAGTGGTACTGGTGGCAGAGGGCATGGGCCAGCATCTCGACAAGGGCTATATCTACTTTGCCATGGGCTTCTCATTCGTGGTGGAAATGCTAAACCTGCGAGTGCGCAAAACCACCTAACCCACCAGCGGGCCAATTCTTTCCCTGGCAGTCCTGGCAGCCAGATCCGGGTCTTCGACAAACGGATACAGCTCGATTGTTATCCATTCCTTATAGTTCATGGCGCGAATTGCTTTGATGGCCGCCTGAAAATCAATGGCGCCTTCTCCGGGAACCAGATGATGGTGAACCCGGGTGGCTGAAATATCCTCGAGATGAAAATGACGGATGTACTTTGCCACACGGGGTATGGTGGTTGCAGGGTCATCATTCACACAGAAGGAATGGCCAATATCAAAATTCAAGCCAACATAATCCGAATGAATATGCCCCATGAATTCCAGAAACTGGTCAGCGGTCTCAATCAGCAACCCGGGTTCTGGCTCGATGAGCAGTAACACTTTTTCTTTTTCAGCATGCTCAATCACGGGCTTTAGCATCTCGACAAACAATTTCAAAGCCTGGCTCCAGGAGGCCCCGGGTTCCAGCGGCCCACCCGGTTCCGTGGTAATGCAAGGTGCACCAAGTTCCTTCGCCAGGGTTAATGTCCTTATGGTGTGGTCGATGCGAATCTGACGGTAATGGGGATCAGGTTCAATCCACGATGGATACCAGTAGCGCTGCCTCGGATCATTCACCGCATGCATCATGAATGCATTGATGTTCGAGATTTGCAGCTTGTTGGATCGCAAAGCATGCCGGATGGCTTCCTTTTGTTCCTCGAGAAGGAAAGCAGGCCAGGCATGTGGCACATCAGCCATGATTTCAATCCCCTGATAACCCATGGCTGCCACCCGGCGCGCCGCCTCGGCAAAGGAATATCGAAGGTATGCGTTGCTGCTAAAGGCCAGTTTCATGGTTTTATCCTTGCCAAATCAATGCTTTTGATTGCCTGATTGGAAATGTCGACCATCCCCTGAATAAAAATCGGCAGCCTGCCGAAAGTCTCTTCATGAATTTTTCTTATTATCAGGGGAGGTGACATTCGGAGCAAGAAAAAGTCATGAAGTCCAATTTTCATCCCGGCGACTACAATAACTCTAGTAGCACTGAACACACTTGGAAAGCAACATGACCACCAACAAACAGCCATTCTGCACGATTGATGAAGCCCTGGAAGATCTACGACTGGGAAAAATGATCGTGGTGGTGGACGATCTAAACCGCGAGAACGAGGGAGACCTGGTAGTGGCTGCGGAAAAAGCCACGCCGGATGCCATCAATTTCATGATGCGTAATGGTTGCGGCCTGGTGTGCCTTGCCATGTCCACTTCCATTTGCAACCGGTTGAACCTGGACCTTTTACCTTCAGCGCTGCCCGATGGTATGGGCACACCTTTCACACCCTACATCGATGCCAGGGTGGGAATCACCACCGGCACCAGTTCCTTTGACAGGGCAAGAACCGTGCAGGTAGCCATCGATGAAAATTCAACACCCGCGGATCTGGTGCGTGGCAAAGGCCATGTTCCAGGCTTGAAAGCGCGGGAAGGCGGGGTTCTTGTTCGCGCAGGCCACACGGAAGGCAGCGTGGACATGGCCCGACTTGCGGGCCTTAAGGAAGCCGCGGTTATCTGCGAGGTGGTAAACCCCGATGGCAGCATGGCCCGCGTGCCAGACCTTATCCCCTATTGCGAAAAGCACAACCTGAAAATGTGCACCATTGAGGACCTCATCAAATATCGCAGGCAAAGAGAAAAGCTCATTCGCAGGGAAATTGCCCTGAAACTACCCACCAAGTTCGGCGTGTTCGACCTTTTTGCCTACTCTTCGGTAGTGGATGCGGAACCGCATCTGGCACTTTGTACAGGCGGCGTAGGTCTTATGGAAGAAGGTATGGTCGCAGAGCAGAAGGAACCTGTACTGGTTCGGATTCATAGCCAGTGCCTCACAGGCGACATCTTTGAAAGCCTTCTATGCGATTGCGGCTCCCAACTTCACCACGCCATGCAGCAAATTCAACAGGCAGGCAAAGGGGTTCTACTGTACATGCGCCAGGAAGGCAGGGGAATCGGGCTTCTTTCCAAACTGAAGGCCTACAAGCTTCAGCAGGAAGAGGGTTTGGATACCGTGGAAGCCAACCAGAAACTGGGGTTCGGAGCAGACCTCCGACACTACGGCATAGGGGCGCAGATACTTAATGACCTGGGTGTGAGGCAGATTCGACTTCTTACCAACAATCCCAAAAAGATTGTCGGGCTGGATGGCTACGGTTTAAGCATCACGGAAAGAGTTCCCATCCAGATACCGGCAAACGAAATGAACCTGCGCTACTTGGAAACCAAGAAGACAAAGCTTGGGCATTTACTGGATCAGGATCAGTTGAAAATCAACCTGCCACAGAAAAAGGCCTAGCCACCTTTTTTCATGGAAGCCGGCATGGTCACGGCACGATGGACAAGCAGTTCTTTAATGTGCCAGTTCACTGGCTTGGTAGGATCAGAATCTTCCCTACCCTCAACCACAATGGTGCCCAGAAGCTGAAACCTTGGGAAAAGCAGCATCATGCATTCGTAAGAAAAGGTTACTTTGTCACCTTCCTTGGTGAATTTCGGGATGATGTTCGCTTCCACCCGAATCCAATCCGAGCCACCCATGACATTTCCCGGAACCTTGTATTCCGTCATCGGTGAGAAAGCCAATTTAAGCTCATCAAGGATTGCCTGCTTCAATGTGGGGTCGGACCAGAATTTCTCGGATGGCTTGGCCAGCTTGCCGGAAAATAAATCCTGAGCTGTCCTTAGAAAGAGTTTTTTGTCCTCCGACTCTTCAACCTGAAGCAAAGCTCCTGCAAGCGCCTGTAATTCCAGGGAATATTTGGATTGAGTTGCACCCTTGAGGGCCTTTTCTTGCAGTTCGCCCGGAAGAATTGCAGGCACTGCAAAGTTCCAGTTCTTGGTGACCACCGCCTGGCACCATTTCTGGGCAAACTCGGCGGAGAGAAGAGTCAGCTCAAGCTTTCTTCGGGTTTCCTCACGGGGTTTCATCTTGCCGGCCATTCCGGTTCCGTCCAACAGAACTTGCCATTGGCGACCCTTGAACGCACCCGTGGGACTTTCCATTCCCAAAGCCACCAACCCAAGATCAAACTCACCATCAGGAATCTCGACGTGGTAGACCAGGCGAACAAGATACCCACCCATCTCATAGGTGGGCGAGGAAGCACTCTTCAGGGTTAGCTTGGTATCGCTGCCACCCGACTGTAAAAGGCGGACAATTTCTTTGCCCTTAAAATTTGAATAAGGCCCCTTGGAAGATGGATCCGGGGCAATGTTGTAGGTAATTTCCAAAGTGGTCCGCAGGTTCGCATCTTCGGCGGGACGGGGCGGCTTTAATGTCAGCAAAAATGCCCTGTCCACCTCTCCCTGAGTAAGCAGGCCAACCCACTGCCTGCCAAAGTAATCACCCTGGGCACGTACAGCAAAGTAGGTTGCAGCAAAATGAGCCAGATAGCAAAGGATAAGAATGGAGGTTACACGAAGTGTCCAGATGGCAAGGGATTCGCCACCCAGAGAATTGTCGGAAGACCTTATGTTGACTAGAGACCAACCCGCCACCAGCAAAACCAAAATGGGCCAAGCAAGGCTCCATACTGGCATCAGCCAGGGTGTTCCCAACATAAAGGAGGCAGCAAACCCGCCAAGAAACGCAACCGCATACAAACCACCCAGCACAGCCGCCAGAATAGCGGGTATGGATAATGGTCTGTAGCCACTATCCTGCGCGATAGACATGGCATCAGATTCCGCCATATCACCGGGATAGGAACTGAATTTCGCAGGCTTGCCATCACTCATGAGCCACCTCTCGAAAGGCAAGAAATTGCTCAGAACCAACTCGGGATGGTTTAGGCAGGTCTTTCCTGCACAGCATTGGAAGCATCAAGATAGATTTTGTCGTGCAGGATCTCCTGAATGACAATCGCCATCTTGTCGGTAAGACGGGTATCGACAAGCGGCCTTGCACCCTGGTTCAGTGCCGCAAGACGCTTCTGGATCAAAGTGGAGAGCTTGAATCGTCCGCCAACACGGTTCACGATCGCTTCTTCCTTCAATTCGTCGATCATTTCAAACTGCCTTTCCTAAAACAAAGGTCGAATCAATTCTTTTATCTTATCAACTGCCTTCACAAGGTCGTCATTTACCACCTGAAAATCATATTCTACCGAACGCCGCATCTCTTCGCGGGCACTTTCCAGTCTTTTGGCCAAAGTGGCCTCGGTTTCGGTCCCTCGCGCCCTTAACCTGGCTTCGCAGGCATTCCAGTCCGGGGGAAGCACGAAAATACTTCGGGTAATGTCGCCGTTTTGCCGAATCTGGCCTGCACCCTGAACATCAATTTCAAGGATAACCCCCTTGCCTCGCAACCTGCGGGATTCCACTTCGGCTTTCAAGGTACCATAGAAATTACCATAAACCTCCGCCCATTCAAGAAAAGCCCCTTTTCGGGCCTCTTCCTGAAAGCGTTCCTTATCCCAGAAGTAATAATCCCTGCCATCGATCTCACCGGCACGGATCTTTCGGGTGGTCGCAGATATGGATACCTCCAAAGGCAAAGAGGAATCCTTGAGCACCTCGCGGACTAGCGTGGATTTGCCACTGCCCGAAGGACCGGAAATGACTATCAGAGGGCCCTTTTTGGGGCTTCCGTCATTACTCGACATTAAGAATCAGCTCCCGAATTCGCTCCAGATCGCCCTTGATTTCCACAACGTGGCGGGTAATTTCCACATCCCCCGCCTTGGAACCCATGGTGTTTGTTTCCCTTGCCATTTCCTGGGTTAGAAACTCCAGCTTTTTTCCGACCCCTTCTTCCTGCCCCAACACATGCGAAAATTGGTCCAAATGGCTCCCAAGTCGCATAACTTCCTCGGCAATGTCCGACCTTTCCGCAAATATGGCAACTTCCCTGATCAGGTCTTCCGGGCTGACCGTTACGCCAGATTCTTCCAGCAACTTTCGCACACGATCCAACAACCGATCGCGATAAGAACCTGCGACCGTGGGCACCAACTCACGAACAGATTCCAGATGGCCCGCGATTCGATTGCGAAGGACCATTAACTCGGCCGCCATACTTTCGCCTTCGGAAAGCCGCATATGCTGCAACTTCCCCACGGCAACTTCCAGAACCGATCGAATCTGTGGCCATTCTTCTTCCAGGGAAGACCGGCCAATCAAGTCTGGTTGAACCACGCCTGGCAAATTCAATAATTGCGAGCAGAGCACTTTTCTGGTCTCAGCATCCAGACCACTGGTTTCCCCAAATTTCTGCAACTGTGCCAAATAGCCGGCAAGCACATCCATTTGCAAAGGCATCTCAAGGTTTTGGTGAAGCTTTTGCACCCTTAGCGTCACCAGAATGGTACCCCGCTTGATCTTTTGCCGGATGACTTTTTCAAATTCGGATTCCAGCGCAAGATACTGGTCCGCTGCACGCAGGGTGACCTTTAAATATCGATTGTTAACTGCGCGTAGTTCCACCGCGATGGAAAGATGGTCGCCTTGGTGGGAAGATTCCCCAAAGCCGGTCATGCTATGTAGCATCGGCCAATAACAGCTTTTGGGCTGCGCCTCGACTAGTTTTTCTTGGATTCGCCCTTGGGTGCCGCATCATTTTTAGGGGCTTCCACCGGGGCTTTCTTTTCTTCCTTGACAGCCGGTTTTTCCTGCTTTTCGGACTTTTTCTCTTCTTTTTTATCCTCGGCAGGAGCCTTGGATTCTTCCTTTACAGCACCATCTTTTTTCTCACCCTTGGTTTCTCCCTCAGTCTTGGGAGCACCTTCAGCGGGTGTGGTTTCAGTGCTGGTTACCGCGCTATCAGCCGGGCTGGAAATAACAGTCCTTGGCTGCACTAACCAGATCATCATGACCACCAAAGCCACCCAAACACCAGCCACATAAAGGGTAAACTTGGTAAAGGCATCCGCCGTCTTGGAACCAAAGGCACTCTGGCCCCCAGGGCCACCAAACGCACCCGCAAGACCACCACCCTTCCCCTTTTGAATCAAAATCAGAAGGATGAGAAACACACTTACCAACCAAATGAGAATATTCAGCACGGGTGGCAAGAATTCCAGCACTGCAAACATTGGCATGAACATGGATACCTGTCTTCCGATCGTTTAATTGCAAGCCGAGCAATAACAACTCGAGTCAGTATTTATCAAATAGTATATATATGAATTTCCCCGCCCGAGGAGAAGATTCTCACCCAAGGCTATTTTGTTAACTTTTTGGCCGCTTTTCTTTAATAGATGGCATTTTTTGACCTCTAGGCCATTTTTCATCGCATTATGTTACAATCGGGCCTTGGATTTTGGTTGAAGATGGCCCAGCATCCTTCGGACTAAAACATGGCCGCCCTACCACAGGATGAAGAAACCCTTTCAGATCTTCTTCTTTATTGGGAGGAGGAATTTGAAAAAGGCAATTGCATAGCCGCAAAGCAACTTTGCGAAAAACACCCTCACCTTTTGGAAAAAGCGGAAAAAGGCATCCTGGCATTGAAGGCATCGGTCTGGAGCCAAAATCCAGAGAATTCGGCATCTTCCCAGCACGAATTTTACCAATACCTTCAAATGCAAACGGTGCTCAAGGATCGTTTTCGAATCGAGGAAATTTTGGGGCAAGGTGGCCAGGGAATTGTTTACAAAGCCCTGGACCTAAAACTGGAACGGCATGTTGCCATCAAATCCTCCAAAAGGCTTTCCAACATCCAGGAATCAGAAAAACTCCAACTGTTGGAAGAAGCCAAAAGGATTGCCAGCCTTAAACATCCGGGAATTGTCACCGTGTTTGACATTCTTGAGTTTCAGGACACATTCCTGTTGGTTTCTGAATTCGTGGAGGGGGGAGACCTTGGCAAGGCCCTTGCCCGCAACCATCTCTCCTTCATCCAGAAATTGAACATTCTTAAGGATGTTGCCAACGCCCTGGACTATGCCCACAGCGTGGGAATCATCCACTATGATCTAAAACCATCCAACATACTTTTAGATTCAAACCTTAAAGCCAAAGTATGCGACTTTGGAATTTCCCTTCGGAACCCGACAATCTCGGGCCAGGAACATCTTGGCTCTTTGGCGTACGCCTCACCCGAGCAAATTCAGGGGGCCACGCTGGATTCCTCCACCGATATCTGGAGTCTGGGCGTGGTTGCATTTCAAACCATCACGGGAAAACTGCCTTTTGAACCTGATACGCCAGACAGAACTATCGAAACCATCCTAAATGGTGAACCGCCCTCAATCCGTTCGATAAACCGAGATGCGCCCCGGCATTTAGAAACGCTTTTGGTAGAATGTCTCCAAAAATCTTCCCAAAACCGAATTTCCTCCGCAAAGTTGGTTTCTGAAAAACTCTCAACCATCTGCGAGGGATTAAAAAAAAACAACGCACGAAGAAGGCTGGCTTTAACTGGTTTCGGATTTCTGGTTTTTCTGATGTCGGTAATGTTTGCTAGCTGGCTTATCCTGCCAATTAAACCAATTTCCGAGATGGATAAAATTCGCTCGAAAAAGCCATTGGATCTTACGCCAGAAAACATCCATTTATTAAATAACCAATTAAATTCGTTTACAGCCTGGCACTGCCCTAAGCAGGAAATTTGGCAACAAAAGGAAGACGGAACATTCATCGCGGATGGTTCAGGCAACCTTACCTTCAAGCAACCATTAACGGATGGATTCACCATCCAATTTGATCTGAAAGTTTTATCCGGCTTGCGGGCAAGATTTATTCTGAATTGGAATTCCAAGGAAAACAGCAAAAACAAATTTCTGCATTTGGGCAACGAAGGATTTACCAGAAAATTCGGTCTTTACGGGTCTGGCAAAAAAGCTTCCATGGAAAATCTGTTGGATTATGATCTCAACCAGACTCTTCATTGCACCCTGACGGTTTCCAATGGGCAATACAAGGCCACAGTTAACGAACAGGTGATTTCTGAAGGAAGCTACAAGCGCCCAGAGGGAAAATCCTTAATTCTTTCCATTTCATCTGGAGATAGTTTTTCCCCGGGGACTGTTGAGTTTAAAAAATTCCGGCTCACCGATCTTTCAGGAAAATAATTTGGCCTCTGTTTGATTTTTTATCGCAATGTTTAAGAGAAACATTCACGGGAGAAATCAACTATGCGAACTAATCGCCCAATTTCCTTCCAAAACAAAGCAGGTTTTACCTTAATTGAACTCCTTGTGGTGATTGCAATTATTGCGATTTTGATAGGCCTTTTGCTGCCTGCTGTGCAAAAAATTCGGGAAGCGGCAAACAGAATGCGTTGCGCTAACAACTTAAAACAACTTGGCTTGGCATTAAACAATTACGCTGGAGTACATAACCTTTTTCCTCCGTCAGAAGTTGTGGTTTTTGTCGGCAATTCCCCAATAAGTCATAATTGGATGACTGTGCTATTACCATTCCTCGAAAAGGAAAATATTTTCAAACTGTACAATACAAAACTTGCTTGGGACGACCCCGGGAATAGTGCTGCAACTTGTACAAGAATTAACGAATTTTTATGCCCATCAACTCCCGAAAGCCCGGATCGAAAATTTGATGGAACAACAAATTCCATTTATGCTGCGGTATCTGATTATGCTGCAGCTTCAGGCGTCTCTAGGGCTGCAATTCAAAGAATTTTTTCAATAACCATAGTAAATGGCTGGCGTGGTGTTATTACACGAGAATCACCTAACGACAACTTAAATCCTTTCAAAGGGCATTCTATACACCAAATTGGGGAAACTTCGAACACTCTATTGGTAATTGAAGATGCGGGCAGGCCAGCCCATTATTTAACAGGGAAAAGCAAAGCAAATATAACATACCCATTTGATGATGGGTGTGGTAATGCGAATATTCCTGCATCTGGGATAGTACCGGGTGCAGCATGGGCATTCAGAGGGCAGGATGCCCCCTTGCAAAGCTTTGAAAAAGATGGCTTAACATGCCCTGGTTTGTGTGTTATGAATTGTACAAACAACAATGAGGCATATGCTTTTCATCAAGGTGGGATAAATTCTGTTTTTGTTGATGGTAGCGTGAGATTTATTAATGAAAAAATACAACCTAGAACTTACCCCATATTGATTATAGTTAATAAAGAAGGCTACATGATTGATGATCCAAACTATTAACTCTTTTGAAAATAGTCTGATTTTCATTAGAAAACAAGCGTTAATCATATACTCCAATAGTTTTTTTGTTATTTTATTTTGATGAAATATCTTTTTTTGGATCAGCTTTTAACACAATCCAATAGCGCCCTGCTACGGCTTACCCGGCATATGTTTCACGGGTTTCCGGGGCTAATGCGCTGGGAACAGACAGATGATATATTCCAAAACGCCATGATCCGGCTACATCGGGCCATGGCGGATGTAAAAATCCATTCTGAAAAGCATTTTTTCAACCTGGCGGCAGTGCAAATTCGCAGGGAACTTCTAGACCTTGTGAAAAAGTATAAAGCCAAATGCAGCTTTGCGGTCCATCACCATACCGATTCCCTAAACCCCAATCTGGTTGGTGGCAAGGTGGCCCAGCAAACCACACCCGAATGTGATTTGGAAAAATGGACCGAATTTCACCAACTGGTGGAACATATGCCAGCGGAAGAAAAGGATGTGGTGGATTTGCTTTGGTATCAAGGGCTGGAACAGGATCAGGCTGCCAAAATTTTGGGAATCTCCATACGCACGCTGCGGCGCCGTTGGCAAGCAGCCAGAATTAAGCTATTTGAAGTATTACGCTAAAAAAGGGTTTATCCATCAGGCTAAATTTGATGCCAGTTTTTAGTATAGATACAGTTCTGAATAGCAAACACTTCCGATGTGTATTTTTGTATATCTTTATTAAGTGCATAAAAAAGGCTGGAAATTGCCTATGCTTTGGACAATTCCCAGCCAGAATATATGCGCCCGGTAAGATTCGAACCTACGACCCTCGGTTTAGGAAACCATAGGAAAACCCTATAAAACAAGGCTAAAATTGCAAATTATGAACCAATTTTGTACAGTAAACTCGGTAGATTTTTCTTCTGGTGAAGAAGGTGATCGTAGATCTTAAGAGTAGTAGTTGTGCTTTCATGCCCCAGCTTTGCACTAACCACTCTGGGGTCAACTTGGTTCAGCAAAAAAGTTGCGCACGTGTGCCTAAGGTCATGGATCCTGTAACCACCGCACACCTTTTTCCACCAGTCCCTGCGCAAATTGCTTGGGTGCAATCTGGAACCGTGCAAAGACTTGCACAGAGGCTCCCTAGGAAGGCCCTTAAAATCGTTTAATAGCCTGTTTAATGGTGCAGATAAGGGCAATACCCTATTTGAGCGAGAAGTCTTAACTGGAGTGATTTTAGGGCCTTTATTATTGGGTGCATAAGATTTGCATATTTTTATGCTCTCTCCGTCCCAGTCTTCCCAGTTCAGTGCTAAGACCTCACCAAGTCTTGCACCTGTATCCAGTAGGATACACAGAAGTAAATAGTAATTTGGGTAATCCTTCTGCGTTCTATGTAGGAGTTCTTGCACCTGCTGTTCAGAAAGTGCAGTTCCCTTCTTGTGCTTATACGCAGTCCTTACATTTGGTGGAAATGGTATCTCTGCAAATTTACAAAGTACTTTTAACCTCTTTAATGCCCTACTGCTCTTCGCAGCAGTGTATCTACATTGTATATCCTCGATAATGCGCATGATGTTATCACGGCTTGTTTCTAGGCTTTTCATGCACATTCGCAGTGATGCAATTTCCTGCTGATACCGCACTAATGTTCTTTCCCGCACCTTTAATGTTCCTAGATACTGCGTAAGGATAGTACTAAAATCTGATACTACTGGTGCACTAATTACAGAAGGCCGGGCTGTTGGCTTGAATGCCACAGCCTCGGCCTTGGATTTAAAATACTTGACTAAGGTTTTACCTGATTGCTTCCATGAACATGCCCAACAAAACCTGCTTTTTTGAAAATACACACTTGGCATGATGCACCTCCTTGCGGGGGCGCACATAGTCAAAGGTCGATTCTCATGCAAGTCCCATTCTGGTAAAATCCAAACTTCTCGTAAAAGCTTGTTAGTGCAGAATCGCAGTCTAGGATTACCTTGAAACATCCTCTAATTTGAGCAATTGTAAGGCAGTACCGCACAAGCTCTTTTGCTATACCCTTACCCCGAAACTCTGGCAAAACTGCAACATCGTCTATGATTGCGTAAGGGTAACGAAATTGCAATTTATCCAGTATATACAGGGTTGCAGTACCTACTGGCACTCCATCCTCCAACCAGACAAAAGTGGGAGAGCAACCACCATAGTTTCTCTCCCGCAATATGTTTTCCCGCTCTTTGCAATTAGTGTAAACAGGTCCTAATTGCTCCAAGAGCTTGTCGTAAGATTCAAGATCACATTGGTCCAGCCGTCTGATTTTTGCAAGATTGAACAAATTCTGCCTCCCTTACAATCAACTCCTTGATGTACCCTGTGTTAGGAAGCATTTCCACCAAGCAAATCCTTTCATGAGGTTTGAACTTTGGAGCATCTGAATAGGACACGTAGTGCGCTATCTTTGCACCTGTCACACCCAGTTGGTGTTGCAGTTGAGGATAGTAGTACTTTGGAACCCATCCACGGAGAGCTTCACTGTGTGCTCTATCATTGGGACATTTGATTTCCAGAATTACATTTCCGCACTCGGATAGTCCATCCAGTGATGCACGGAACCATGGGAACTGGATGTGCTCAACGCACACTGGGGTCATTTGCAATCCGGTTAGCTCTTCGTACATTTGGCGCACAATTGGCTCAAGTCTTTTACCTCTCGCCATGCGCTCATTTTCGTACTCCTCCTGAGCTTCACCAACTTTCTTTTGGCGCAGTTCGGAAGGTTTGCACCATGGATTGCAACCCATGATTACTGCACTGTCAGAACCACCAACCCCCTGCCTTCTCCATTCCAGCCACTCTGATCCGCTTTGGTCCATAGTCACCAATTTGTATTGGCTCATTCTTTGCATCCTCTGGGTGGTGCAATGGAAGTCCCAACTCCACCCTTATTTGCATTACCCTGATTTTCTCAGGGGATCCGGGTGGAAATTGTGTGGGTAGGCTAGGGTCTATTTTATCACCCCAGTCATAGATCTGCCTAGTAGAAATACCGGGGGAATCTTTAGATTCCCCCTGTAATTTACGCAACATTTTTTAGTGCATTCCTAATGCCAACAGCAGCAAGTGCACCCAGAAAGCTTTGCACTGCCTGCTCAACCTGTCCTTGGGAAAACTGATAAAGTGCAAGTCCAAACAGCCCAGCAGCAGCAAGATAAGTTTTATACCCATTGAGTAAATTCATGGTTATCCCCCTATTAGTTTTTTAAGTTCTTCGTCCACATTTACTTCCTTGCTCTGTTTGTCTCTTTCCTTGAGCCTCTGTCGCACAAGTGCAATCAGTGGATGATCTGCTGGCCTACTCTTTTCCGCAAAGAGGTAACCGCACACCGCACCCACCAAAGCGGTAACAAGTGTGGTGGTATCAAAATTCATCTTTATCCCTCCTAAAAATAACCAGAAGTGCAAAACAAATCATAAAACCACCGAACAGCAACGATGTACTCAGCAGAGTACGCCGTAGATCTGGATCACCGTCCCTTCTGTAGTTGGGGTCGGCCTTCCTTAGTGCACCAGCCAATCCAACTGCACCATCGGAATAGTCGTCCTGTCTGTGAACCACCTTCCCATTAGGTAACTGCACGTAGATGGTTGGAGTTCCTGCTGTGTGGAACCCAACACCTTGCACAGCCCAGTGGTCAGGTGCGTAATCCTGTACAACAATGTGATCTCTTAATATTTCAAACTCAGGGTTAATTTTGATATCGTTGAGCACAATTTTGCGTTGCTCTTCAGTACCAATAATTGTTACCCGCAGATGTGTGGAATCGTCAGGCACTCCACTAACTTTCTGTGTTGCAGTTCCCTTGGAAACCTGCGCACCATTGAAGAAGTACCTTTCGCCACGTTCAATCTTGGAAAGATCCACACCGTAGTTGCTTATCCTTCGCATCTCTGCAATTGGATCCTCATCAGGAATTTGCTCCTGTCCGCAGAGTAATAAAAGAATGCTTAATAAATTCATAACTAACCCCCTATTGGTGGTGGAGGCGGAGGTGGTGCAATCCACACGACTGCCCATCCTGTACCACCATCAGTCCACCTTGATTTAAAGTCCTCAGTGCTCATCCAAATGATTTCCCCCGGAGTTCCATTGTTGTCCCATATACCAGCAACACTGTCGTCTAAGTGGCACAGGCACACCATGTGCGCAATGGTTCCGCTGTACCTGACCTTGTCACGTCCTGCATATGTCACAGCAGGAAACCTTCCCGTGCGTAGCGCAGTCTTCAACAAACTCAGGTCTGTGCCCTCGTATTGCACGTAGTCAAACCCTTGTCCTAATTTTTTGAAGTACTCCTGCAATTGTCGATCAACCTTGCTTGGGTAACCACCACCGGGTTGTTTTGCACACCAGTCTCGCAGTCCTCGCAGTGATTCAATATTTTGCCAGCGTGCTGCCATTTCAATGCTGCTCATCACGCACATACCTGCACCATCCACATGGGATCCAATGTTTGAAATGTGCTGCGATAGTGGGAAATCAATTTGCACTGGTGAGTTGTTTGGTGCAATCTTACCACCCAGTGTTATTCCCTCAACTGAGGGTTGGGCGGGATTACCCCATGGTCTTTTTGGTTTGGGTTTGTCAGGTGGTGCAGGTTTTGGGGTTGGGCATTTCCCATCCTTGCACGGATCGCATTTGCAAGGGTCGCAATTGCAGTCTTTGCACTTAACCCTCACCTTGGAAAGTATGTCCAACGAAGGAAGTGTTGGAATCACTTCCTTCGTCACCATGAATACACCAACTAGAAGAATAGGTATTGCAAGTTTTTTCATCTGGTAACTCCTCTATTGGTCAAAATAAAAACAACAAAGAAGATTAAACCTGTCAATGCTGCACCATCCCTGAATCCCTGCCAGTACAGGCGTTCAATAATCATGCGCACTGGAATAAGGATGTCATCCAGCAACTCAATCGGTGGCATTTCCTGTGGATTCATATGCACTCCATTTACCTATGGGACACTTCTCAGTGACCCAGCTAGTTTTAGTCTTTATAAAACAGCCACATACACCGCACCTGTTTTGCTCTTTTAGGAACTCACACTCTACGCATGTGCGCATTCTCTGCTGTTGCACTTCTAGTGGAACCCTCTTGCACCCTGCAAATGCCCACTTTGCTGCACTGGTGATCAGGCTTTTAGCCTGCTCACCTGCTGGTGGCAGTTCCACCTTGGTGTCTTCATCCCAAGCTTTGCGAACTCTGTCGTTGTGGTGGTAATACCAACACAGTTGGCACTGTGTGGAGTCCCAAGTGCTGTTGGGTATCACATTGTCACAGGCACAGGGCCTAGGCATTGCAAACCTCAGTCATTTGCAGGTTTTCTACAGGTGTTTCCGTAACAGTGAATGCAGTTGTTGGGAAAGACGAACTTGTATACACAAGAGGTAGTGTGGAGTAGTTTGCAAGAAATGAATTTAGGTCAGAGAATGCAGTAATGTCTGTGGTGGATACCCTACCATTTTCAAACTCAGTACCGCACATAATAGAGTACAAATCGTTTTTCCCGTAGTGCCCTACAAACATTCCATTGCCATCATCGTCCCCAGTCGTAGATTCAAGGTCGCCCATAATTAATGGGTAATCAAAGACACCATCCCTTGCCATAAATGCACTTTTAATAGTTGGATTAATTTGCAAAGAGTTCCAAAAATAACCCGTGGTAAAATTAATCTTGTTGTTGCCGTTTAATTGTGGATCTGCAACAACGGAATACTGACTAAATCCACTTTTATTAACTGTCGGATGATAACCTTTGAAAAAGTCATAATGTGTGGGGGATGTTGGATGCAACTGGAATCTATAATTCCAGTCTAATGATGGATCTGCTGCAATATCGTGCTGCATTAAAGATCTTACAGAAGTTTCCCCAACGTATTCTGTAAGGTTTGTGGGTTTTAATTTCTTAACAAGAATTTCCTCTCTTAGTCGCCACGCACCATTTGTAGATGCACCATAATAAGCAATATTCGCATAGTTTTTTGAGCTTGAGAAAAACACATACAGTGCTCCATTAAATAAAGTAATTTTAGGTTCATATAAACTTCCACCGTTTATGAATTCCACGAGTGGGTTGTATGCATAACCTCCCGGCATATGAATTGCTTTAAAAAAGAAAGCATCTGTTGTAAAATTATTAACGTATCCGTTTGGTTCTGCAATTACAGGAGGAGAACTAATTTTTCTTGAAAACTGCAAAGCAAGGTTTTTTGAATACTTTTTTACAACTCCTACAAAATGTCTCTGGGTTTGTCCCCCTACTATAACCACATCGCCTGATGACAGCATTCCAACAACAAACCTTGCAGGTACTTTGAATCCCCTATGAAGGTTATTTACAGCAATTTCCCCAAAATTTGGGTCTGATGCATGGTCGTACCCAACTGCATATACTGAATCCCCACTGACGTAAATATCACTAATATGGCAATTTGTATTATTCCTCGGACCCTTTACCTCAATGTAAGACATAACTCCTGTTTGCAAATTAATCTTTGCAATAATGCTCCTGCAATTCTCTATTGCTTGCCAGCTATCTGGGTAACCCGCAGATGTTGTAAGCTTACCATTACTTTCCGATAAAAGTGCGTAAAGGTTAGGGTAGTCTGGAACAACTTTTAGTACATCAACCCTTTCTGTAAAACCTGCGGAAGACCAATCAAACTTGTAAAACTTCTTTGCAGCGTTCTCCACAGAAGGCCAGAATTTTTGCCATTCCCCATTATTGGAAAACCAACCAGCAGTAGCCCTTGTCCACTCAGCACTGTCTGATAAACCATCATGCCTTGTAACAGGTTTTGCAAAATAGATGTCGTTTGCCTTTTCCCAAGTTGAACTGTTTTCAAAGTAAAGGTTTGCGCCAACAAGAGTGTTTACAGGAGTTGTGTTGTTTGAGTAAGGTGCTTGGTAGCTGGATATGGTGGGATAGTTGATGTTTCGCAAATCAACTTGAAGTTGTATTGCATTATCTTTTGTTACCGTCCCGTATGCGCTAGTTAGTGTAAATTTAACCAATCCTCCAGTGGTTAAATTATTCATAAATGGTACGGTAAATGAAACACGTGATGCATCTATTACCGTAAAAGTAGCCTCATACTTTACATTTGGATTGTTTGTGTAGAAAAATTCAATTTTTTGAGTAGTGTCTAAACCACCTCCCCAAATGACATATTGTCTTTCACTATCTAAATATGGAACAGAGTTATTCTCGGTTCCGTTTGCGTCCTTGTAAATACCTACCCCATAAAGAGTGGGAGAATAATTCCTTGTAAAGTTTGAAGTAGATGTCGCAGTACCACCATTGGTGGTTACGGAAATAGGACCTGTGACTGCGCCAGAAGGCACAAATGCACGAATTGTGGTTGGCGTAACATCTGTAAAAGTAGCGGTCCAATTTCCAAAAGATACTCTACCTACAACCGGGGTTTGATTGTCCACAGCACTAACAAAATTAGTACCTGTAATAATAACTTCTGCTCCACTAAGTCCGCTAGTGGGTGTAAAACTGGATACGGTTGGAGCAGGCTGTAAAGTAAAATTACCAACTGATGTTACTGTCCCAGCGGGAGAGGTTAATTCTATTTTACCACTGGTTGTTTGTTCATTAATAGATATAAAAATAGTATTGTTACTGGTAGTACTTTTAGAAAATTGGTGCCCAACGCCATTAATTTTTACAGAGGTTGTGTCAAGTACGTTTTGCCCGAAAATTGTAATATATGAATTACTAGAACCTGTCCAAAGCTGGGGCGTTTCTGAAATTATAATTGGTTTGTAAAATAGATTTGAAGAGCTTATGTTATTTGGGTTACTGTATTGTTGCCCATATTCTAATGTACGGTGATTATATTTTAAAATTGCTCTAAATGTCTTAACATCTTGAGGATTAGTAAATATAAATGTTTTCTTGTTTGGGCTATCGGGAGAAAACCCGGCAATTCCAGCACTACGGAGTATTTCATATCCTTCAGCACCAATTGACCAAATTTGATAGTGACCATTAATATCTCTATTTGAGGATATTGTAATAGTTTCACCACCACTGGCAGAACCTGTGGTTGGCGAAATAGTTATTGTGGGTTTATATACTGGAATTATTGTGAATAAAGTTCTCTGCTCAGAATAAAGAGTTCTTAGGGGATAATACAGGCTTACTCCATAAGATCCCGCATTAATCCAACCGGTTCCAGTATCCCCTACAGTAAATGGATTAATTATATTTGCTTCATTATAATAGCTAACACCTACTTTAGCGAAGTCGTAACCAACTAACCCAGCATTATTGTATTTAGTACCATTATTTGCATAATAACCTTTTGAAAATTTAAAAATACTTAAATTTATGCCTTTTAGAATTATTACATCGCTTAACCAACTTTCTTTATGTTGTATAGATTGAATGCCCGTAGTATCATTAATGCTGGTAATAATACCTGAGTTTTCTGGAAGTAAAACCAATGCGGTCTTTCCATTGAGGTACTTTTGCAAAACTCTATAGGTATCTGTACGTGTTACATTATTTGAGTTTAATAAAAATGTTCTTGTTATGGTTACATATTTAAAAAGGTCCCCCTGTGACCAACCAAGTGGTGACAGGACATCTCCTGTATTATTAACAGGTGTAATATTTATAGGGTGGTCTGAAAGGAATGGTACTCCAATTCCAACCCCATAATTCCCATAATTATTATTGAACCTATTAAAATGTACCCACCCACTATTTGATGGATCTCCAAGACCAACAGAAAACGTGCCAGTAGCATTAATTACATTTTCAGATGCATCTTTAAATTGAACATTCAGTGTTGTAATAAAACCTGATGTTGAATTAAATTCAGGCCATTCATAAGCCATAAATCACCTTAGTATTGGAAGTATAATCCGTTGGATGGTGCAGTTCCTGTTGGAGCAGTAGTGCCAAACGTGTAAGCATTTGCACTGCCCGGTACTAGATATGCAAGTGAAGTCCACGTTGCACTGCCGTTCCCAATTTTCATTTTCCCAGTGTCAGTCTCGTAAGCCAATTCTCCTTCAGAGAGAGTTGGGTTTATTAGTGCCCAGTTTTCACTTGTGTCACGGCGTAATTGAATTGGAATTGCCATACATACTCCTATGGGTTTGCATTACCTGCATCAAATGGTGCTATGCCTCCGTACACAGTGTCAGCAGTACCACCATCAAGATTTGGAATTTGAATACCGTTGTAAGAACCACCACCACTACCCCCACCACCACTACCACCACCTATTCCAGATGCATTGGTGGGCCTCCACCTGAAGTCATTTGCACCTTCTGTGGATTCACGCCAAGCCAGAACTTGATTTGCTGTCGCACCATCTTGCCCTAAACGGATCTCTAGATTAGTTAAATCATACTCTATGGGCGCAATCGGTGTCAACAACGGTTGCACATCTCCGGGTTTCCACTCATTACTGGAGTTGTCCCAAATTAGTGCCTGTCCATCAGCAGCACCTGACCTATTTATCCTCACTGTTTGTGTTGCACTAATGTATTGCAGAGGTGAAACAGCATTCAGGCTGTAAGCACCACTACCACCGCTGGATGGTATGTAATCCTCAATGTGTTGAAATGTGTTTGCATCACTCCACCAAGACTCAGTACTTGCTATGTCCCCATCGTAGAGATAGCCGTTTAATGTAGTGCTTGTTGGTGGGCCGAAACCAAGCTTTATGTGCATTGTTTTGCCAGATTCGTTGTACATGGTAATCTGGCGTATAACACTGCTATTAGGGCTTCTAGAAGCTGTAGAAGGCAGCTTAAAAACACTAAAAACTTGAGTATTCCCATCAACTGCGACTATTTTTTGCTCAAGTCTTTCATTAATGATTGTTTCAGAACTATCCTGCACCTCACCATGGGAAACTGTGATGTGCAACCTGTCATCTGACGTTAAAACATCACTTCCTGTGGCAGCTAAAACAACGGAAATTTCATCAAAATTGCTTTCCTTGCTCAGTACTATTACTGACGGGTAACTAAGTAGAAAAGCTTCAGAAAATCTCCAAACTTTGTGCGATGGTATTACAAAATCAATCAGGTTCGTGTCTGTGTAATTTGCAGGGTCGTCTAATTGGCCTGATGATGTTCCAGCAGCAAGTGTAATGTCGGTATAAGACCTGATTCGCAGTGAGAAAGACTGTGTGCTTCCAGCAGTATTATAAAAGTAAAATTCCCTAACTACTCTTTTTTCACCAGAAGTACTACTTGTACTAAGAATTGTATTTACATTGTTCTGGGATGGCTGAGAGTAGGATACAAGTTCCTTGTATGTCTCATTATTCTCAGAATCCATGCTGTAACGCATGTAGTGCACGGTTGCTGCGATGTTGCACGCCACTCCCTGAGACTGCACATAAAGTTTTGATTTCTGGGGTATTACAAGAGTTTTGCTCATATTCCAAACCATCCCCTTCTGTAGCCTGCATTAATTGGTTTGCTTTTCACAACAGCCTTGCTCCCAACAACAGCAAGTGCGTTGGTGGAATCAGTGTTTAATTTCAAATAAATTGCAGGATCCGCAGGTGTGCTGGGTACTGTGTCTAAAACAAGACCTGTTCCACTGCGAGTCTTTATTGCAAGAGTTGGATTTTGTGTGGTTCCCGTGTTTGCAAGACCACCGTTTGCATCTGCAAGTGTTGGGTCAGGAGATATACCTTGTGGTCCTTGTGGACCCTCTGCACCTGTTGCACCAGTGGGACCCCTTAAATTAGTTGGAGCACCCCAAGGGTCTGTTGCACTGCTTGTCTTTGGCCCAAATATATAAGTCCCAACATACTCACCCAGTGTGGTTTCCAGCCTTGTAATATGGAAGTCGTCCACATCACCAAGTGCAGAAGATGGATCGGGTGGAGTTGATGCGTTTGATTGCACTGTCGCATGATGTATGATCTGCCCTGATTGTGGTCCGGCAGGACCTGTGGCCCCTGTAGGGCCAGCAGGGCCTGTTGCACCTGTATCACCGTGCAATTCCACATAATTATCAGGCCAAACATTGTTAGCTTTTGGGCCGTAAAACCTTGTACTGGGTTCTGGACTAAGTATGGATACAAGAAGGAAGTCCCCATTTACACCAATACCTGAGTAAAGTGCAGGTAAGTCCTGACCTGTAAGTAATACAGGGTGGTCCACTCTGCGTATAAGGTTGGATGTACTCTGTCCTCTAGGACCTGTTGCACCTGTAGGACCAGCAGGACCTGCTGGTCCTGTTTCACCCTGAATACCTTGCACTCCTTGAGGGCCAACAAGATTTACAGGATCCTGCAACGATGTCCACCTGTTACCCAAGCAACCGCTGCACTTAGGTCCGTAAAGGATGTGATTTGTGGTGTCTATGTAAAAATCACCACTGTTTCCAAGGTCCTGTGCAGGTACACCATCACCCCACAGTATGGTTGGCCTTGTGTGGTCGTATGGAACAGATGCAATCCAGTTCACACCATCGTACACAAGTACATCACCCGCACTACCATTCACACCAAACGTGAGAGTGCGTGTGGTTTTATCCCAGTCAAGTGGAAGTGTTGCTTTGATATCAGCAGGTGGTAATTCTTTCTCACTCCAAATCTTTAGAGTGTCATCCCATGTCATTACATACCCATCAGTAGTACCCTCTGTAATTTTTAGAGTACCTGTGGATTTGTCCCAATCCAGTGGGGACATTGCAGTAATTTCAAGGATTGCTGTTGAGTTGACCCAGTTAGTTCCATCAAACTTTAGAATTTCGTCCTGAGTAGGAGTTGTGATGATTACATCTTCTAGCTCATCGAGAGTGTCCACATATGTGCCGTGGTTCACCCACTCGTTGTTTTTAAATACAAGTATTTGGTCCTGTTCCGGGTTGGTAATGGTTACATCAGTAAGGCCGTCCAGTGTCACAATTGGTGATTGTGGTGTCCACGCCTTTGTGGTGTTGTCCCAAGTGAGAACTTCGCCAGTTGTTGTGCCATCAGCCAGTGCAATCGTGAAAGTGGTAACATTGTTGGATGTCTCAGACGATATGCTAATTGGTGCAGTGCCTTGCAGGTCAGCGGGTGGCCCCTGCTCACCACGCTCCACCAAAAGATCCCAGTTAGCCGTGGTGTTTGGTGTAATATTTAACGTGTTGTCCAACTCACATATGTAAATTGCTCCCTGATACCCAACAACAGCACCTTTGGAGTAATTTACAGTGGAATCCCAGTTTCCGTTCCACTCCATACCAGCAGTGCCATCTTCCCCTGCTGGACCTGCCGAACCATTAGCACCATTTGCACCTGCCGGACCAACAAGTGAAATACCAGTACCCCAGCTAACAACACTATTGCTTGTGGATCTAGGACCGTACAACAGTGGAGCACCTGTACCAGCAGTCTGAATGTACCAGTCGCCGTCAGTTGCATCTGTAGTCCCATCTGGTGCGCCCGTCCCTGTCTGGAGACTTTTTGCAGCACTTGCTTTGGATGCAACCCAGCTAGTCCCATCGTACTTAAGAACATTGCCAGTTTGTGCATTTGGAACATTGAATGAAAGTGTGGTTGTGGACTCGTCCCACACTATAGGAGCATTAGCATAAATGGTTGCAACTGCGTTCGCAGTGGAACCCTTGGATGCTACAAGGTTCCAATCTGCTGCGTTGGTTGGAGCATTGGTCGTACCACTGTTTGCAATCACAACATAGGAACTACCGTTGAACTGCACAACAGAGTTTAATGGGTACTGTGTACCACTTACGTAAGAACCCTTCCACACAAGTCCGGGAGTACCAGCAGGTCCTGTCGGCCCAGCAGGACCTGCTGAACCTGCACCACCTGCAAGACTGATTGGAGGCCCCCAAGGAGTACCATTCGCAGCTACATAACCGCCGTACAAGTTCTTTGCAATCAGGTCAAAGTAGAAGTCTCCATCGTTCACACTGGTTGGATCAGGAAATGAGCTTGTTGGTGCTTGGTTTCCGTAGTGTATGGTCGCACCACGTGGTCCTGTTAAACCAGTAGGTCCTGCATCACCAGTATCACCCTTGTCACCCTTGTCACCTTTAAGGGAAATTCCATTACCCCAGCTAACCACACTATTTGTGGTAACACGTGGTCCAAATAAATCCTTGCTAGTGGTGTTTAAAAAGTAGTCGCCATCAATTCCAGTAGTGCTAGTGGTAGGATTACTTGTCCCAGTGAGTATGGTTGCCCCACGAGCACCCTGCACACCTTGAACACCTTGAATACCCTGAGTACCCTGCGGTCCGGTGGGGCCTGCTGGCCCCGTAGGACCGCTTGCAAGTACTCTTTCCCACACACCTGTGCCGTTTGAGTACTTCCATATGTACAGGTAATTTGTGTCTGTTTCGTACCAAAATGCTTTAGTTGTGGATGGATTACTTGGCGCAGGTGGTTCTGTGTTCTGAGCAATGTACGTAATTGCCCCTGCAAGGGAACTGATGGAAACCCCACCAATGGTAAAACCATCACCTACAAACAATTCTCTCGTGTCTGTTGCAAAAGCTGGTTCACCTGCAAGAAGAGATTGTGTTTGTATTGCAGATTGTGGGCCACGTTTAAATTGAATTAATGCCATATTATGCCTCAGTAATTATTGCCTGAAGTGTGTTAGGTGATGCTGGAGTGCATGCGAATGGTGTGAGATTCACACCGGGAATTGTGAGTGTGAATGGAGTGCAAAGACAGGTTGTAATGTTGTTAATTTCCACAGGACTTCTTGAAGCATTAACAATATCTTTCAACACAAGCTTAAACGCAGTAGTACCAACCAGTGTAAGTTTTGCCTGAATAATGTCTTTTGTTGGTCCGAATTGGTCATATATTCCAATCCATCCACCATCTGATGTGCTTTGTTGAAGTGGTATGACAACATCTTTGAGAAACTTACAAGAGCTTGGAGCATTGTTGAATTTAAGCTGTAAGTTCGAAGGGATTACACAAGACTGATTGGAACCGCACGGGAATGTACTGCTTGCAGAGTCTGAAATACATATTGGTGTGTTCGGTACTATTCCTGTGGAAGTGCCCTGAATATTTACAGGTATGGATGTGAACATACCAAGTGTGAAAACTCCACCAACCTCGTTCAACTTACTATCACAAGCAATTGCCCTTGGTGCAGGGTATGGTATGGAGTCCACGCAGCGCATGTTCATGTACCAATTCATTGCTTGTGGGCGTTCTGCTTCTTGTTGAGAAAATGTGTCTGTTGCTGCATCAACGACAACAATGGCGTAGGATGGTGTTTTCTCAGTTTTATAAAAAGTCAACCTTCCCCAAGATTGTGCACCACTCTGGCAGGTGAAACTCTTGGACCCGTACACAGTGCGTGATGCAACCTTGGATCCATTCCAGTACACACTAACATTCATGGTTGTCTGGAAGTGGTAATCAAGAGCAGCAGTGCCTATTGCACCACCTAGGCAAAACTTCACCACATATGGTGGCTTGTGCCACTGTGGATATGTCGCAGCAGTTGCCCCTGTTGGGACTGTCTGGGTTTTTTGCAGGATTGCGCTGTAGGGTAGGAACATATCAGATGTGCCAAAACCATACAGTTGTGTAGTTGTACTGTCTCCCTGCATTCCTTTGCACTGACCGCAAGGATATGTATCAGCATCACAAGCTGCCTCATCACCCAAGTAGGACTCAATGTAAACCTCTTCAGTGAGGTCGTTGTAAGGTGGTCGTATCAGTCTAGTGTAGGTATCCTCAACACTAAGGTGAAATATAATGTTGTCCAGCATTCCGTGCTGTTCTACTGGAACACAACCATTTAGGGATATATCGTCATCAGCGTATTGATATAAGGCCCAATCCCTTGCATATGTTTTGCAGAATGTTTCAATCTGATTAGTATTAAAGTCCTTCTCCGTTACACCTGTAGGAGGGTACATTAATATAGGGCATGCAGTTTTACCTGTTGTTTTATATGCACTGGCAACAACCTTGAAATACTTGCTTAAAAGGGATTTACCCCTAAATGCATCCCCCCAACCAGAGTCACTGCGAGGCCCATAAAAGACATTATTCTTAGTGTCCAGAATGTAGTCACCATTCTGGTATTCAACTGTTACTGAATTATTACCAGATTTGTAATAGGAGGGTTCTGAATTCTTATCATCCGGCCCTTGGTTATTGGTATCCTCAAAGTATCGCATTTTCCCTGCAACCACTGAATCAAGGTCGGTTGGATCAACCATTGTTTCAATAATTTGAGAATGTAAAGTATCATCCCCATTAATAGTCGTTTCACTTAGTGGCCTTTGCGTTGCAAGCCCATCCTTGTTCAAAAGATTAACTCTGATTGGGTTATTATTTACAACAAACGTAACAACCTCAGGTATTACTCCGGGAGTGTCCCTGATATTAAGAGATTGTTTTTGCACATCATCGGAGTTTTTCCCAATGTCAGACTTGGATGGAAAACTTTTGTAAAACTTTGATTTATCTAAATTTGCAAGTACCATTTTTCCCCCGCCCTGATTACCTGAGGGCGTGAGAAGAGGTTGTTTAAGAGCATCGAAGCTTTTCCTTGCATGCATTATTTCTATTTGCCCATTGAAGTGGCTAATAATGCGACAGTTGCAAGATTGTGCTATCGAATCAAGAAGTAAAGGCACTCGTATGTTGTAAGACTGTTTTCGGTACAAGCTGTGTGGGAAAAGATACTCTTGGGGTATGTCAGGATCTACCAGTACTTGATGTTGTCCATAACCTAAGTTGTCAAATATGGTATAAAATAAATCCTCCCAGTTGGAGCAACTAGGTATTTTAAACTCCCCTGTGTTATGCCACCACCACCAATATCTATCATCCACTAACGGAACAACCCACAAGCTTTCCAAGTGTGGTACTGGAAACCTTCCCCTTGTTTCTATTGCATCATCAACAACAGTACTTTCAATTTGCAAAAGTGGTCTTGGTGGCAGCATATACATTTTTGCTGCCAGTGGGATCTCAGTGTTATAGATGACAAGTTTTTCAGCAGTGTAGTAATTTTTAGAATTTACCCTACTGCGCATTCCCCCAAGCGTATCAACGGCATCTTTGTACCCAAGGTTGTCAAAAGATGGTAGCTTTTCCAAGTCTTCTGAAGAAACCAAGAAAAACCCAGTTGCAAATCTACTTGCCCCTGTGGGCCAATACAAAGAACTTAGTTTTAAATCATGGAATGGATTTTCCGAATAGTTTTTAAAAACAATGTCAGAGTTATCGAGCAATCCATAGTTAAGAGTTCTAAAGTAATTACTCGCATTAAATGGTATATTCTCCTCCACCCAGTCATATAATTCCTTGGGTGGAACCATTAATGGAACTCCAGCGTATGTAAACTCTTGGTCAATCATTATGCAATAAGGGAATCAGATATAGTGGGTGTTGCGCTGTAAGGAAGTGTGAAACCACCCGAACCAGTGGTAAATAGTCTGTCAAACAATACTTGAAATGTGTTGTTGGTGTACGTCAGAGTGCTTGCCTGCCCATTGGTAACCGTTGCAAGGCTTTTTGAAAATGTAATATCCACCCTCTCAGAGGTCGTAAGTGGATCTGATGCAAGTCCCAGAACAGATATAAAAGGTCCACCTGTGTAAAGTTCTGTCATTTCAGTAAGGACAAGTCTATCCATGTATACTTGGGTATTTTCTGCCGTTGTGCACCTTATGCGTAGATACACTTCCGAGGGAGTCTTTGAACCAATTACGAAAGATCCAGTAAAGGATGTGTAACTTGCTGTCAGAGTGTTCAGGTTGGCACTAAATGCAAGGTAATTGTTTGAATCGTCAGTAAGTATGTTCCCTGTGGAATCCACCAAATCAATTGCTATGGATCCTGTCGTTAGTGCTGTTGGTGCTTTTGCCCTGAAGTGAAAAGCGTACACATTCCGTGCAGTGATGCTAATAGACACGTCCTGTTGAAGCCTAACATCAGACGTGATATTACCAACAATCTTCAATCCATCTGTGGTAGTAACCCAGTGTGTACCAGCAGTACCGTAGGATCCTACACTACTCCATCCAGCGGGAGCAGTCGCAGTGGTTGTACTTGCAATTGTGAACGTGCCATTTTCCAAAATGTTACCCTCAGACTGCGATGCAGTTAAATTGGTTCTGGAAAGTGTTACATCAGAACCAGAACCAGCCGGGTAATCATAGTTGTACACATCCGTTGCAGAATCCACCGTCTTTACACTAAATTGCTCATTACCTGCGCTTGTTCCACCTGTGTAGGAATCTGCACTAACCTCAAGTCTTAATGTTTCCGCAATGGTAAACTGGTTATCCCCACCGTCCCTGTTCTTTAGTGCGACCAGAACAGTATTTTTGTTTGTCGAATCTGTAATTGTAAATGTCGTGCTCATTGCTCTTACCGTTTTGCTATCCAATCGCATTTGGCGCAGTAGTTCAGTCATACAACTGCTAAGGTCAGCAGGAATTAGTGGGTCGTGCGCCCGTACAGAGTCGATAACCACACTACTTGCAACATTTAAAAGAAGATCCGGTATAAGATTGCTGACAGTACCAATTTGGCCATCAATAGAAGGAATGTAATCCAAAATAAGCGATGTTTTACCATTACCTGTGAACTTGTTTACAAATGCCGGGGATTTTACATTTACAAGTGATTTTTGAAAGGTGTTTATATCGGATAAAAACCCCCCAATAAGTCCTATTTTGGTAAATATACCATAAGTTCCATCGTAGTCTATAGCCATTTTTAACCCCCAATTGTGTCGTTTGGACCGCTAGTAGATGTGCTTGTCGCAGTATTGGAAGAAAAGCTTACGCCACCAACTGGCGTAAATGGAAATGTTGCATTGAAACCACCGCCAGCCCAAGAGTCAGTGTTTAATGATCCAGATGGCTTGATATAAGGCATCTGCGCTTTGTTTCCATCAATAGGACTTAGTGGATAAGTAAGTGTGGATGTACCGGGATCATAAACAGTTTGACATATGTAAATAATTCTTCCAGCAGCTTGGTATATTTGTGTTTTACCGTCACTATGTAATATTGGTGCTCCAAGCTGAATATCTGCAACCTCTACAACATCATCTTCATTATCTTTGTAAACAGACTGAATGTATGGAATATCAGGAGCAGCATTTAACCTCACAAACTGGAATGCTAGCTCTTTCCTAGTAACTGGCTGAGATGTTTTAATGACTTTTGTTGCAGCACCGTAGTTACCCAGTCCTTTGACAGCTATTTTGTTACCTATCGTGGAGTAATGCACTGTCACATTAGCCACTAAGTATGGGTAAAGTGCGTGTGATCCACTTATTAAAGTTTCTCTTAGGGATGCTGTAGCCATGGTGTATTACTTAGAAGTTGGAAGGGATTTTTATAAGTCCGCTATAGGCATCATTAATTACCTGTATGAACTGTAGAGCATATAGCTTTGCATTATCTGAACCCAAATCTGCGTAATTGCTCCAGTTTGCACTCAAGTGCTCAAAAACAATTTTCCATCTTGCTGCCGGGTCTTGAACCCCGGCAGCATAGGCAGAGTACCATTTTTGGAATGCTTCTTTTCCTGTGAGGTTATCTCCAAGGCGTGTTTGATATTGCCCAGCAGGCAACTTGGTGTACCTGCTCACAATTACCCAATTACCATTTGCATTTTTTTCTGGTACATTTACTTCCATAGTTGGAAAAGGGACATATCTTTTCCTGCGCAAAGGTGAAAATGGGAACCTGCTTGAAAAATACTGGGCTATCTGCGCATTAAATAATTTAAAGTAGGTTGCCTTGTTAAAATTAAAAAGTGCTTGGTTTATTAAAACTGGTTGCACTTTTGGTAGTAACATATTCTCGGTTTTTGGTACTACCGTGGAGTTGTTTTTACCTGTATTGGTTGGAGTAGACTTGCCCCTTGATTCCGTGTGGTATCTGAAATAACGTACCCTCTTCACCTTGCACAGATTAGTTGTGCACCCTTCAGATATGTTGGTTTGACCGTAATCAAAACATGTCTTTGTTACCATGGTTATTCAGTCTCCATCTGTGCTAAAGAGGGATCATTGCCCATGGGTAGTACACGCTCGTAAGTGGAATCATCATTCTTTCTATTTTGCTCGTTGTAACTGAAAACCTTTTTAGTCTTGTCGTCCAAAGGAGGCTCATCAGGATTGTGGCGTATGGACTCCACAAACAACTGCTCCAAGTATGTTCCACGCATTTGATCGAACTTCTCATCCCTAACCTTAATAATTTCCAGATTTTGCAAATCGCTGTTTGGTTTCTCATCTATAAAGGATTTTACCGTTACACCCTTTATACCTTGGGACTCTTGGAAAAATGTAAGTTTTTTAGCGTGAGCCTCTTTAAGGTCAAATTTTGCAGAACCTTGTGTAAATGTTGGTTTAAGTGCAATGTTTGATAGTGTTGCTTCGTTTGAATTAACTAGTGAATCCACAGTGTCTAATACGCCGGACAGGCGAGTAACATGAAATTTCACAAAAGATCCTATTACATCTTCTTCCAGAGATATTGTGTACATACCGGAATACGGTTTATAAGGTATTCTTTTTTCAATGATAAAAAGTGCCAGATATTCCAACTCGTGTTTTTCTGACAAGTTGTTACCGTAGATTGTAATATCAATCTTGTCTTCACGCAATGGCATAAATGAACTAGCAAAGTCTTTTATTCCAGTAAATGCAGTATTAAACCTTGACCCTGCACTTCCACCAGAACCTGTTATAGTATTTACCACCGCATTGATACCGCTTGATATGGAGTCTGAGAGGGATTTCTGCGAGACTGTAAGGTATTGTTTTACCTCCAACCGAGTAATGTTTTTCATTTTTGGGTAGGGTATGTCAGACACATTATTTATTGTTGCTTTTTCCGAAGACTTTCTCTTCCTTGTGTCCAAATGGTGGTGCATTTCCCTGTCAACGAAAGAGTACTCAAGCTTGAGGGAGTCTGGTGATAATTTGCATTTGACCACATCCCTCTTAAAACCAATTGGGGATGGAATATTTAGCCATTCCCTAAAATCGTCTGGTGAGTATTTATGCCGTACTAAATAATCTGATCTGAAATGCGCAACTCCCATAACTTTTCGTGTTGTGTAAAAATCCTGATCAATTTCGTGCTCCATTACAAACTGGTTGGAAACCATTGGGTATTCTGGAGCACCAAACCTAAAAGATTCATTTATGTCTGTGGATACCACAAACTCTACCACCATGGATTGCAAACCGCTGACACTGCGGACAGTTAGGGAAACTGGTTTAGGTCCATTATTGCAATCAACTAGAGCATCAACGGATGGAGACTCCAGCATAACACTATCCCCAACCACATACTTAAGCTTTTGCCGTGGTTGCATGAGCATGTGTCGCAATAAACTTTCAATTCTTGCTACTGGTGGCAGCTTTAGGGGATTGTTACCATACACCGAAAAAGCTGGATCACTTGCACCACCATTGCTGTTGGGACCGTCCGTTGGTTCGTTAGTGTAACAGGTGGAAAATGATGCGTATGCATCCTTGGGAAGTTCTGAATAATCTATATCTGTGTCAGGGTACACCACAGCGTTAATGGAAAGAATATGTCTGGTGTACATATAATGTGTACGCTCTTTGTCAGAGTACACTGGTTCTTTTTTATACTCATTCAGCTTTACAATATTTAATTTGATGGGGCCGTACCTGAGGTAATTAGCTGAGTTAGTAGCCATCGTTTGTCACCCCCAGCATGTACCTGCATTCGAAAGCAAGGATGGAAATACCGTATTGCTTTTGCGCATCCTTCTCGTCACCACCCCTTGTGTAACCATCCTGAGAGTGTCCCACAAAGTCTTGTATGGGTTGTGTCATGCGCATTGGTTCAATCAGAAGATCATTACCAGATGAATCCTTGAGCCTTCGAAGGTGGAGCAGGTTTATAACCTGCTCCTCCCTTGCGAGGTGTCCTAAGGTAGGATCTAGCAACCACCTCTCGTCACTGTTGGAAACATCCACACCAAACCTTGTGCGAATTGCCACATACATCTGCCTTTGCACGACAGATGCAAGCCTTCCACTACCCTGCACAAATCCATCTTCTGGTGTGGGGGAACCCGGTCTGATAATGAAGTCCTGATCACCTGTGAAATTGGGAATAATTGTTTTTGCAACCAGCAGAACCTTGTGGGATCCCACTGCAAGTTCGTTCACTAGCAATGTCTTGATCGCAGTGAGTATGTTACCCGTGTTGCTCTTTATTAATGCCATTACAGTCCTAACTCGCTGAAGTAGGGCAATTGAATGTTTACATACGAGTAAGACGGTGCGGTTTGCATTGGGAACCCGCTTCCCACAGAACTTGCAAAAGTGCCACCACCCCCACTATTCCCACCTACTGGTGGTAAAGGTGGAGTATTATCGTGCCTTTCCCCTGTTGGCACTCTTGGTATGTGAGGTTCTCTGTTTTCTCTTGGTTCTTTAGGTTCTTTAGTTTCTTTGGGTTCAGTAGTCTCACGTGGTTCATGTGGTTCTGCACGTGGTTCATGTGGTTCTGCACGTGGTTCATGTGGTTCATGTGGTTCATGTGGTTCAGTAGTCTCACGTGGTTCACGTAGAGTACTTCTAGGGGCTTTGCTTTCTTCGCCACGAATGTGCCTAAAAGTATCTATTTGATCATGTCGAATATCTCTGTGCTCTTGAGTATCTTTTATATCTTGAATTTTTTCTTGAGTTTTTTGTTGAGCTATTTCCTGAATTTTGGAACTACGTGCATTAGTCTGAGATTTATACTCTTTAGTAGCCTCTGCTTTTTGCTCTGGAGTAATATCAGGTTTTTTTACTTTCTCCATGTATGTATCAAAAAGTAATTGCTCTGAGGGAGTTTCAGCATCATTTTCAATTTGTTCTTTAGCATCCTGTTTAGCATTAGTTTCAATTTGCTCAGTTTTAGAGCTAACCTCGTTAGCGTTTTTAGAACTCCTTGCGCTTTGAGATTTATAATCTTTAATCCCACCTGCAACATCAGTTGCAGCATTTTTAGTGTTTCCGGTATTGTACCCAATGTCCCTAACAACTCTTTGTTTGGCTAATCTATCTATTTGCTCGGAGGAAAGGTTTTGATTTTCTTTCCTACCTGCTATTTCTGCACGAGCCTGCTTGTATTTAAGGTCATAGTTGGCAACAGATGTGTAAACCTCGTGCCCACTATCTAGAGCATCCGCAGCATTTCCTAGCATTGCAGAGTTTTGAAAAGCCTCTTCCCCTTTATCAACTATTTTGTTAGCTCTTCTCTGCACTTGTTGCTTTGCTTCGATGGCTTTTTTAGACGCACCGGTTAGATTTTTTGGAGAACCTTTTGCAAAGGGAAGAGCAATACCTAGAGCATTTGCTGCCATTTGTTTGTTGCCTAAGCTCCATACGAATCCACCCACATCCCCGCTAAAAAGCTTATGTGTATGAACATCCCCGTATAAATTTTCTGCATATGCTTTTGAATAACCAGCAACAGCACTAACTGCATTTCTAGCGAATTGGGGAACTCCGTCTATTTTTGCAAGGGTGTCATCCAAAGCATGTGTCCCAAGCTTAACCCCCTCAGTAGCTACAAACTTTTTACTTCCATGTTTTACACCCTCATAGGCTACTCTACCCATTGCCCTGAGTGCTTGAGTACCCTTACCAACACCTCCGGCAACAAATCGTAATGCAACTCCTCCGGGCACAACAGCAGTTGCTGCTGTTAGTCCAACATCCATTGCAAGACCTATATTAGCTCTTTTAAGCTCAGCATCTGCATCATTTCTATCGCTATTTGCATCAGTAAAAGATGCTTGTCTTTGAGAGTATATTTTTTCAGCTAACTCTTTCTTTTTTACAGGGTCTTTTTCCCCAGCTACATCTTTTGCAGTCTTTTCGGCATCTGCGACAATAGATTGTGCTCGATTTAGAAAATAGTCTTCTCTATCCGCATCAGAACCACGAGTAGTTCTACCATACCAATTTTTTTCACCCCTCCTATATTGGAAACCATCGTTATCCATGGTTTCACGCTCAAGTTGAAATGACTTTTCTGCCTCCTTCCTTACTTCAGGTGGTAAAGATTCAAGCTTTTTCCTAAGAGCATCCCCTTTATCCAACCTAGACATCATTACCTTTTGAGCAATTTCCGGGTTTTTTGTGGTGGACATTAAATCTTTGCTTAAATGTCCACCTATTTCCTGAGAAGTTAAAAACTCTTCTCTCTGCTCGTTAGTAAATCTAGGGCTTTTTAAAATGTCAGACATGCTAAGATTTGCAACAGTATCCTTATTCATGCCAGCTTTAACTGCCATGTTTTCTAGGCGGGTACGTGCAATCTTAAAATCAGCAAAATACTCATTTGCTGATGGAGTTCTTGGCATGTCTAAACTCTTTAGTTAAAGTTTGGAAGTAGTGAAAAATCAAAAATAGCAGGATCTGTGGTAAACAATCTGAGCACATAATTGCCAGTTGTCATACCCTGTTCCGATTTTGTGGCCCCTGTTGAGGCAGTACCCTTCACAATTGCAGGGTGTGCTTCTGCTTTTAATTGCACCTTCTTGGAATGTGTTCCAACCTGTGCGTATGTAAAATTTGCAGGAACTATTGATGGGAACCAATAACCTTTTGGAAGGGTAGGGTCAACAGCCGTATTCTGAGCAAACTCAAACTTGATTGCAAGCCAGTACCCAGTGTTATCCACTGCTATATTACTATATTCAGTGAGTCCTCCAATCTGGCCACTGTCATACACTCCGGGTTGGTGGTCAGCATTGTGTCTTTTTTCTTTTGACCCAGTGTTACCTATAAGACTTAAAAGCTTATCTTCATTAAACCTAGTAAACAGTGCGCTAATGCTGCTTTTGTGGCCTCTTAAAACAAGGTCAATAGGAGCACTACCAGCAACATCGTTGTTCACATCCTCCCACATGTACTCAGTCTCAATTTCAGGAGACTTTTCACATGTGCCTAGGTAGATGGCATTAGCTATGGTGTCTGTCTTATGCCCAACAAAGATGTGCGCTGGACCCGTTACATGAATTTTTGCGAAAGTTGCCATGTTAGTTCACCTTTTCTTTCAGTGCATTGGGTACAGTGGTTAAATGTTTGTAAAGAACAAACTCACGAATACTTGCAGGACCTGCTGCGCCATTTGAATCGACATTTGTCAGGCTATCTGTTTTTATGCTCATTTTTGGAATAGATCTTAGTGCAATTTCAATAGTTCTTGCCCTAGTGCTAAGTTCAGCAAGTTTAAATTTAACGGGAACTACGCTTACAAAGTGCAAACCTTCAGGAGCATCGGTGTTCGATGATCCTGTTCTGAAAGAAGAGTGGAAGGGGAAATAGAACAACACATCAAAATCCAAAGACATTGCCTGTGCAAGACCACCAAGCTTATTCTTCTCTATTTCTCCCCTGCGAGTTGCACCGTAGTACCCTGATTCAATCTTGGCGTATTCGACCTCGTCATACCTGTTCATCACACCCTGAATGGTGGCAATCTGTCCCTGCATGGCGTGCGATATTGCACTTTCCCCACCTATATCATTCATCACAGGCTGAGTTAAAGTCTGGATATCAATCACAGGACTCTTTTCAAATGTTCCCAAGTATTCAAGTCCCGTCACATCTGTATTCTCCGCAGAACGCCCAATAAACATGTGCGCTGGTCCTGTAGTCATTATCTGTGCCATTGTTACCCTCTATTGTTGAAGTTCTCGTTTATGTTGGATACACGCATTCCGAAGAACCTATCTAACTCATTGGAAAACAATGATATGTTTTTGCTTATTACAGCTTGATTAGGTACTGATGCGTTTTGATTTGCTTCTATCTCGAACAATCTGTCACCTTGGCGCAGTTGTTCCAGTATTTGCTCGCTCTCCTTGGCTCGTGAGGTCATTGCAACCATGTCCTCGCCACCATAACCACGCCTTGCAATCAGGAGAGCATATGCAAGGTCGCAGCACAACCTTTTGAGAAGTGCCTTGGATTCATCAGTCATACTCAGCAGGTCAGATAGCTTGTACCTCTTACCTGCAAGTATTGCACTATTGATCATGCCAGAAGCATCTGAGAGGGCGGTCTGTGTGACCGCCCCCGCAGTGGTGTTTCCCTTAAGATCAACCTCGGATGCACGTGTGTCGTTGTCGTTTACAAGATCACCAATGCGCCTAAGGTCATACCTCTTAAGCAAGTCGTCAACTGATGCATGTGATGCCATAGTTAAGCAATCGAGTTCTTGAAGTGGAATGCAGTAACAGGAGCAACAACTTCCACACCGTAGTCTTCCACGATGCGTGCATTGATACGCCTGTTATCTGGATCGTCCTTCTGTTCCACAGTCATTTCTTCGTAGGCGAAGATGTGCGCAGTGGAGTAGGAAGGAGATCCTTCAAAACCCACCAAATCACCGGGGCGTGCAAGGACAAAAATATCATCCTCTCCCAGTACATAATCGGCGGATCTGGATGCGCCCTTCTTGTTGCTTACTCGCACAACATCTTCAATGATGATGTCGTAACCGTACAACTTGTCAGGCAAACCATACTTGCCGTTAATGCTGTCAGAATCACCACGCACCTGTGCAAGTGCAATGGGGGATTCCTTCAGGTAGGTATGAAGTTCCTTGCTGCGTGAGATGGCATCAGCAGCAGTTGGGTTCATGATGATGCACATGTCTTTGGGACCACATGCACCAAGGGTGTCCTTGTTGATCTTTCGAGCAACTGCATTGAGTGCCTTCTTGAACACAGGTCCAGCAGATGTACCTGTGTTAAGGTCACCGGAATCACCCTCATTGAGGGCCTTACCACCTGTATAGGCGTTAGATGCAGTAGTGCAATTCTGAGATGTGATTTCTCCATCAGTGCTTGATGCAAGGAGTTTATCCCACACCTTTACAGTGCGTGCTGTCATAGCCTGCTGGGCGTTCATTGCACTGTAAGATGCAACAATCTTCCAATCGGCCTGATCAACAGCCTTATAACCAAGTCTGAATGGGAACACGTAACGAGTGGTGTTGAATGACAACCATTCAAACTTCTCATTATTCCACTCGCCGTGTGGAGCATCATTACCATCGTGCCATACGTGATCTTTCAAATCAGCGTATGCTACACGAGCAGCTTGCTCAGCGTTGAGTTTAAGGTAATAACCTGAAGACTTCTTCACTGGAGTAATGGTTACATACTTGTTCAGTGGGAAATCTTTTGGGTTACGTGAGAACGATACTACTAGCTGCCCAGTCGCATCAAACGAGGGAATATATGTATTATTCCCTGAAGGAAACTGTGCTGCACTACTTACGATATCAGCCATTATTAGTGTCCTTTCTTATTAAGCAATGGTTACTTGGTGAGGGTTTACTTGGATAAGGCATTTTTCACCAGCACTTACAGTTTGCAGTGCGATACCGCCAACATTGTAAGTTCCAGCAGTAGTACCAACATTTACAGCCTTACCATCTGCGTCAGACTTGACCAGTGAACCAGCAGTGCACCCACCAGTACCAGCAGTAACCACGCACACATCTGCAAGACCGAAAACCTTGAGGGTTTTACCGGAAGTCGCAGCATAATAAGTCTGAGAACTACCCAGTGCTTCTGCAATACCGGGAGGTGCAAGAGAACCTTCCTGCGCCACACCGATAATAGATTCACCTGCGCCAGACTGCGCAACAGTGAACTCGCCACTAATCCTTACAAATCTTGCAGGGAAAATATTCCCGCTTGCAGTAAAAGCCGGATTGTACAACGGCATTACCAACCTCCTAAATTAGAGAACCTTTTCGGCATTCATTTTGTCCAACGCTTCGGCGTAGGTGATGCCGTGTGATGTTGCGTAGTCGATAGCTGCATTAACCTCGTCCTTGGTTCGACCACGCAACGCACCAGAACGGGATTCGGTTATGTAAGAGGTGCGCATTCCACCAAGTGGTGCTTTCTGATACCTCTTACGAATGATTTGCAGGTGAGACTTGTACTTGGTGTCAGGCATTCCAGACACAAGTTCCAACTCCTCACCACGGTCCAACATGTAACCTTCTGCTTCCAGTTCAATAAGATCCTTCTCACGCTCTGCACGTTGGAACTTGAGCTTGAGTGTGTTAATCTCCTTGTGGAGCACTTGGTTTTCCTGCTCCATTCTGGAAAGCTTGATTCTGTCGTACCTTTTACCACGTGAAGCTTGCACAGGTTGTTCTTCCTCGGCAGATTCCTCAGGAAGTGGTGCACCTTCATCCATTGGCATTTCTTCTGCTCCAGCTTCGGGTGGCATTGCCTCAGGGGGCATTGCACCCTCAGGTGGTGCACCTTCAGGGGGCATTGCACCAGCATCGGGTGGCATTTCACCCTCGGTTGGTACACCTGCATCCTGACCAGACTGTGCTGCTAGTTGTGTAAGGAACTGCCACACGTCAGTCTGTTGGAGTGCGTTAAGTACTGCGTCAACTATTTCTTGTTTGTTATCCATTTCCATCGTCCTTTGATACTTTTTAACCCCGTTCTTACTCAAACGGAGAAGGCCAAGATCCCTTTCTGGAGTAGTTGCACCAAGCAAACTAATGGGATCAATTTTGTAATCTGATAACCACAGTTCAATGCTGCGCCTTGGGAAGTTGCGCACCTTGTCCACTGTGTTTTTGAAGAATTTGAAAGTCGCAGTGATACACTTGCGACCTGTCTTGAAGAATGGTTCAACCTTTAAATTGGTGGCGTACCCAACAATCTCAGGTTGCTCGCTCTCTGGTGCATCGTCCTTCGTGTGTCCGATCACCAGTGGAATTTCATCGCCAGTATTGCTCATACGAGTATTGTTCGTATTTACAATTTCTTGCAACTTATCCTTGTCGAGCCTTATCACCACATTCCCCTTGTTATCCTTCAACTCGTGCTCGTCAAGGATTGGAACATGGTGCTTAACAATCATATCTTCCATTAAGAACCTCTAAACTTATTAATGGAGTTGTATACTGCACCTAATTTGGATGAACCTTTTTCAAACCTCGCCTTACCATCATTCTGTGGTGCAAACTGACCTTTTTTGTAGGTCGCACCACGCATGATTACCTCGTGCTCACCTGCACGGAATTGCCCAGCAGAGTGGTGCTTCTTCCCAAACTTTTGCACACCGCTTCTCATCTTGTCCCATGCCTTTCCAGCCTTGTTGTATTCCCTCTCAGCAGCTTTTGAGAAAGATCTTAGTGCGGGAATACTGTGTTGAAGTTCTGCACTAATTGCCTCAAGTGCAAAGTAGTCGCCGTCTTTTGCATCCTGAATGAGGTGTTGTGCGTGCTCAGGAATAAGTTTTTGATTTACAAGAGAGTCAAGAAGTTTTTGCACACCACTGGAGTGCAGTACAGTGCGAGCATGTTCCTTGCAGTACATCTCCCGCCTGTTGGACTCACTTGTCATATCTGCGTACAAGCTTGGATCTTGTTGCAGTGAGGATACAGCACCCTCTATGTCTGACCACTTAGCACCCGGAACAAGTTGCTGGTACTTGCTCATGTGCTCAGGTTTTATTCCCTGCAAGTCAGGTGCAAGAAGGTCACCAACAGGTGGAAGTTCCTTGTTTGGCGTATTGTGCGCCCTTAGGAAACCTTCGAGGATCCGCCTTGCTTTGTTGAACTTGTAGGCTTTACCTGATTTGCTGAGTTGCTTTTTGGTTTCCCCTGTGCTGGCTTGCTTTGCAGGGGTGGGTGTCCCACCAGAATTGTTGGAAGACCCGGAACTGTTTTGATTTTGCTCATATTGTGCAATTATGTTGTTATAAGCTTGACGGGATTTGGGAAGCGCACCTGCACTATTCCAGTCTCCATTATGCCCGATAATTTCACCTTGTCCAGTGTTTTCTACCACACCTAGGTTATTTTTTGTAGCAAATTGATCAATGGAACTTCTGTTCGATTTGTTTGGGTCGAACAGCATGATCTTTGTACCCTTCGCACCCGGCACAAGTGTCTTGTATTGCAGGTTAAATTGATTCAACTGTTCCCTGAGTTTACCAAGGTCAGTCTCAGGGTGGTTAATGTGGTACAGGGAGTCAGGACCTTTTTCATTAGGGTGGAATATAAGAACTGATTTTTTCTGTCCTGATAATCCGTGCCACGCAGCAAGGTAGCGCATCTTTGCAGGATCCACCTGTGCGTTGGATGTGTGCACTGTGCTCTGCTCACTGCCATTCGGCCAGTCGCCGATGGCAGTGGAAGAACTTGTCTGTATTCCAGCCTTCTGTGCAATCTGGTCATTCAGTTGAGCATGCGCAATGTTCTTTCCAGTACCCTGCTTTGCAACAGCATTACCAAAAGGAACATTGGTGCGCTGGGAAACAGGTGCGCTTTGCATCCCACCGTTTACTGGTGTGAACTGTGCGTACCGGATTGGTGAACCCGAACGCAGCAACCGCAGTATATTTTCTAATACCTTGGTTTTTGCAAAGGATTGCTTTGTTGCATTTTGTGCCAGTGTGACTTGAGATCTTTCTTTGTCTGCCCTACTGCGAGTCCTAGTTGCTTCAGCGTAGGCATTCTTCCTTCTTTCAACATCTGCTGGATTATGGGGTTGAATTGTTTTGAAATTGAGTGGTGTGGCATTGTTTAATTCTCCATTTTCCCTTTTTAGAATATGTTCAATTCCGTCTTTGTAAGAGTAGGATTCCACCCTAACTCCCATCATTTTGTATAGCTGTTGTTCATAATACCACAGCGCAGCTTGTATTTCATGTGGGTGCAGCTTTTTATCCTCCCCCATGATTGATGCAAGTCTGTTTGATACAAGATCAACCGCAGCATTCATCAATTTTCGTTCATTATTACTCCTTGGAACATCCTGCATTTTGTCCTTTTTTCCAAATACACTACCAAAGATTCTGTTCCAAGTTCTGCTAAACCAAAGATCTTTGGTAACATGCCTAGAATCTCGCATTAGATTTAAATAAAAGGGTCCTCCTTTAGGACCAAATAAATATGCGCCCGGATGATTAGCTGTGGTTCCCTCCTCATCTTTGTAGGGAAGGTTTACATTATTTTTTAATCCTTTAAGTAATTCTGGTGATTGGTCTGACCCAAGGAACTGTTGGAACCTTTCTGGTGTGTTGTACGTGTCACCATTTAATATTTCTCGCATATGTGCGAGCATTTCCCTTGTCACAGATCTTGAGGTCCAAGATTTATATAAACGCTGACCATTAGCATCGTACAAAGGTATTTGTTGATTTTTCTTCGCAGCTAGGTCAAAGTCTTTAACACTTAATCTCTTTAAGTGCAAACTACCGTCCCTGTTTTTCATGTAACTATAAAAAACATTGGATGGTCCTTCATCCTCGTCATCCTCAGAATTTTCATCCGCACCGAGTTTTTGTGCTTGGGTTTTATATCTATCCCGAAGTTCCACAAGTTTATCCAGTTTTGCGTAAGAAGAGAGCTTATTCACGTTTAGAGTAAGTTTTCTTACACGTGTCCCATCCTCAGCAGTTTCAATAACTGTTTTTGGTGCAAATCCTTGTTGTTCTAACATGGAAAGCATCAATGATTGTTTTTCAGGGTCGGCAACATTTAATTGTTTATTGAAGAACTTTTCAAGTTTTGGTTTCCAAACAGCAGAGGTTCCAAAAGTTTTACTGGAAAATCTTCCACCCTCCTCCCCTTTAATACTCTGATCCGGTGGAACATGGTGAAACACCCGCATATGATCATTTTTTGCAGCAGCATCTTGTGCAGCGTACTTAAATATATCAAATGCTTTAACGGCATTCAGTTTTGGGTTGTTACCAAAGCTTGTGGGCGCAAGGAGCAGTTTAAACATAGCCATATTTGCTTTTTGCTGTCTTGCAATCTTTTCATCCTCGCTCCATTTCAAATCATGAAATCCTGTTGTAGGATCTGTAACAACATCCCCAAAAAAACCATGTTCTTTACCAGTAGCATCTTTAAATTTTAAATGCCTTGTGGCGTTGTGGTGGTTTGTCAGGTGAGCCAAACCAACTTCAAATTGCTTAAGATCTTGGTCGTACCATTCTGCACCACTGTGATCCCCATAAGTAAGCGCAGTAGTTAAATCATCACTTAGGCCATATCCACCCAGCGATATTAATAAACCTTCCCTTTCTGCCATTTCCTCATCATTCGCAGGTTCCTTGTTTTGCAGATGTTCAATAAAATTACGGATAGCTACTTGTTTATGTTTTTTGTCCAATTCAGGGTTACTTTTACCCATTCTACGGGTAAAGAAATTGATCATTTTGCCCAACTTGTGCAGTAGGACATCCCCAACATTTGATCTTTGTTTAGCTGCATCATCCCCGGAAGGATTAAAAAGATTATGGCTACTAATATTTTGCACAGAAAGTTTTAGTCTTGCTTCTCTTTCAAGTAATTCCTTGCGTTTGTCTGAGGGTAATTCATTGTCTTTTAGTGCTTCATGTACTTGAGATAACTCCCTGTGAATTTTTGATGTTTGGGCCAATTTTTCAATGTGATCGTTTACCACATTTTTGACATTATTTTCATTTGCAACTTTATTCGTAATTAAATATTTGTGATATCCAAGACTTTCAAGCCTTTGGTGCAGGTCATCTCTACCCTGAATTTTAAGTTTTTCAAAGGACGTTTGATCTTTTGGCTTGCTACTGGCTATTTGTTCTGCTGACCTTGTGGTGCTTGGTAAATTGTTTATATATTCAATAGATTTTTGCTGGGGGTTTTTATTAAATTCCCCTTGAACTGCTTGCACGTCCTGAATATTCGCCTTTTGTCGTGCGATAGGGGGCGCAGGTTGTGGTATATTAGAAGTATCAGTAGTATTATTTTTAGGTTTTAGTGGAGACTTTGCCATGAATTACCTCGATTTTGCACTCAGTCATCCTCGTAAGGGGGGGAAGACTTATTCACAATTTCTGCTGTCGTTGTTGAATGGAAATAATGACCTAAATAAGCGAACTGTCGTTGAATTCCCAAAGTCGGGCGTAGTTCTTAGCATTAGTGGATCTTTTCATCATAACATTGACGGGGAAAATCCCACTAGGTGGTATGATTTTGACATTGAATCCACTTATGAGGGTAAGGTTGTAGGGTCGTATTCTTATCGTTCAGAAGGTCATTTTTACGATAACTACTGTTTGAGATACTTTCTCCCCAGTAAAAAGTGTGTAAAGAAGGAATTTGCTATTTTTGCTGGTGAGTGGACAGATATGCTGCTTTTCATTGAAAAACGAGAAAAAGCCAGAATAAAAAAACTAATGGCTTTAAATGCTTCAACAAATCCCAAATGATCCATCCTTGCGCTTACCATACTTACCCGGCAGGTGCGTGTTAGTGCCAGATGGTACACTACCACTACCTGCTTCGTATTTTAAAGCTTCACCCCTTGCAGTTTTTGGTGGATCCCATTTTGGGCCTTGTGGTTGTTTATCACTCCTTTTGGAGTAATTACCACCAAATTTTCTTTCAAGTTCCGCATTATCTCTGCGCTTAGATTTCAGTGCATCACTACCACCTTTGATAGGTTTACCAGATATTTTGTACCCAATGGTGTGTTGTGTTTTAAAGTTATTTTCGGACATGTTTTGCACCTCCTATACTTGCATTAGCACCTCTAATAATTGTTCCGGGTCCTTGTGCTCCAGTTTTTAAATTGGTCTTTCCCGGAATAAGGGATGGTGCTGTTCCGATCCCAGCTACTACATTTTTTACATTCCCGCTAAGTGCACCCCTTCTTGCAGAGTTACTTGCAACGGCATTAGCTTTGGGAGAATTACCAAGGGTGTTTTTAGCTCGGTCGAGCATATTATTTACACCCTTCTGTTGATCTGGAGTACCTTGCCCCAACATAACTTCTTGTTCTGCGCTGTTTCTTAAAGTTCTTGCAGCATTTAATTTATTTGCAAAATTACCGCCCATGTTTTCCATGTGATACCCTTTTCAAAGAAGTGAAATGTGAATTGCAATTACGCAGTGGCGGGGGGCATTGAGCCCCCGCCCTGCGCCCCGTCTGGTGTAGGGGTACTTTGTGTAGTCGCTTCTGCACCTTGTTGTGCAGGCCCCGGTTGCCCTACTATTGGCACACCAGTCGGCTGACTCCCCATTAAAGACGGGTTAAGTGGCATATTCTGTGCAAGTATCGCATGACCGGGTTGTGGTCTTGATAAGCCTAGAACAGCCCTTAATTCATCCTCATCCAGTGTTCCACCCATCTGGTAGAACGCCTGTGCAGCTTGCAGTGTTTCCACTGCGTTTGGTTTGTCGATATCAAACACAAACTTGATTTGTGGTAAACCGGGGCAATTGTACTTTTGGAGCACCTTTACCAGATCATGTGTGATGGTTTCCTGCAAATTCATGGCATCATAGCGCACCATTCTTGAGTGCGTGTCTCCCATGATCGCAGCTTCACCCTCTGTCATTTCATTATTATCTGCACCCTGTATGTACCTGCGAATTTGCTGGTCAAAATACGCAGTAATAAGGTCATACAGAAGTTGCGCACCTGCTGGTGAGGGGTCTATGCGCTCGATACCCGGACCACCTGTTGTGTTGTCCCTGTACCTTGGGAAAAGAATGGTGTTGTTGCGCATTTGCTCTTCTGCGCACTGTTTTACTTCTGCAAGTGAGTTCGGGTTTCCAGCCTCAAAGTAGTACACCGTGAGTCCACCTGCACCAATACGCTCCAAGTAGTCCATCAGGAATGTCAGTACCTGACTGCGCAAATACCACAACCAGTAAATCTTGGAACGTATACCAACACCATGAATACCACCTGCAAGTTCACCCTCGTAGAAATCAGCATCCTCAGGTTCGTGCTTGTGGATAAGGATTTGCTCCCTCTCCTCTGGAGTAAAGAAGTGCGCCCTACCCCTGTCAGTAATTGCAAAGTCGCCCTGAAATGTTGCGTGCACAAGTATTCCAGCCTGCCCTGAGTAACGGAAAACCATCTTGTCCCCGTTTACAGGCTTGAAATCCTTCACAACCATGCGCTTTTTACCGTTTGCAAAATCCCAAGAGTAGTTCACCTGCACACCATATCGGCCATAGAAAACAGCCTCAAGCAGGTGCATCAACATCTGTTCGAATCTGGGAGTGCTCTTGAGTATGTCTGTGAGAAGTTTTGCTGCCTCAACCTGCGCAGTGTCTTCTGGATTTGCAGGTTCCAAGTGCCAAGGTAGTTGTGCAGTGGCCATCTGACGGGAGCGAATTGCTTCCATTACCACTGGGTCACGCCTTAGTGCAAGTGTGTTCTTTGCACTGTGTCGCAGTGCCTCATCAAAAGTGTACCTGTATGTGCGACTAGCCCAGTTCACAACCTGAGAGAAGGTCATGAAGTGTGGTAATGGCATTGCACCATCACCCGGAACACGTCCTTCTTTCTTCTGAGCATCAGGGAAATCGTACCCTGACTCTTGTGGAGTTTGTGCGAATGGATCTGGAATTATTGCATCGTTTGCCATGATGTGGACCCCGGCCTTTTAAGCCGGGGTCAATGTGGTTATAACCGTGCCATGTGGGAAATGGCAGAAGTGTCCCTACCTATAAGATACCTTTTGCATCTTTATTGTCAATTGAATTATACTTAAATACATTGCATAATTTTTCTGCATTTAATTTTTTGTAAAGTTATGCTGCTATGCTTGCCGATTACTTTTCTACTTGTAGAATGTGCTTACATGTAAGCAATTTACATGCTTTTTCCTTACAAGGAGTGCTGCAATGATCCCAACTTCAATGTTTGTGTTTAAGTTCTCAGTCCCGTCTCAAACATACCCCGGATCTTCCGTGCAATGTGAGCGCAAAGTGCGTGCCTGTGGTATTGATGATGCGAAACAGAAGTTTGAGCAAGAGTTTTTAGAGTGGGGCGAAGAAGTACCAAAAGATGCAGCATTGTACGAAATTTGGGGAATCCAGTAATGCGCCACGATGCAACCCTATTACAGGCCCTAGAACGCATTGAAATTGCGTTCAGGGCCTCTAAGCCACACATACTCATGCAGGATGCAATAGTGCTCTATAAGGCAATTAAGGAGGCTCAGAATGCGAGAACACAAAATGTACGAAACACTGATGTTCATTCAGGGTGAAGAGGCGCACGAATGGCTTGAATATCTCGATGCAATGGGTGCAGAGAGAACATTGCAACAACTCAGGCAGGAAGGGTATTGGGATATCCCAGAATACTCTTTTGATGAAGCACCATGGGGGGAGTGCGATAAATTGCACTTCGCAGGAGACTATGTCCTTAATTACAACACTGCGATTGGTTACATTGGTGTTGTGAGAGTGCGTAAAGTATTGGATAAGATTTATAAGAACCAATTGTGAAGAAAATATTCTAAAATTTTAGTCTGGTGTATTTTGTGGGACCCCCCCTCCGGGTCCCCCCCTTTTTGCACAAATTTTCCGATGTGCGATTTGCCGTACTCGTAAGTGCTTGCAGTGTAAGGACTTCCGAATAGTGCACATAGCAGGTAGCAAATATACACTGTGTGATGCCTGCGCAAAGCGTGTGCCAATAATAGTGGACAGTGCAGGGTGCAAATAGCCTGCTGCCTGCTAAGCTTGACAACACTGTGGTGCACGAATAGTGCACAACATTAGTAGGAATATAGCAGGTGGTGCGCAGGATGCGCACAGCATTATCCCTGCAATGCAGGTAGCTAAATCGGATATTTGTATCTTGTTATTAGTGCACTAATATGATAGATAGATCTTATTTTGCTACTTCTGCTTCCAAAGCATAATTAGCTATAAGTGCAGGTGCAATATCTTAAGTTATGTACTAGCCTGCTATATTGCTACTATTTAGATAGCTAAATCTTATTTAGCTACTCTGGTTGTATTATCACTCTTATAATGATAATCGTTGGTGCACTCTGTGCACCTGCATGTTATAACATCGGAGCAGGCTGAGCACAACAGCAGTATGTGCGATTGCCTGCGACATCCTTATCACCGCAGTGGTGCATATCATGCACTTCATGCAGGGGGCGCACTTGGTGCGCTACATCTTCTATTCATAGCAGGCTATGCGCACAGCGCATCACATTGCTCTAACTATTGCAGGCTATTGCACTTATGTGCAATCACATGCAGGCTTTTTGCAGGCAGGCTGGTGTCATCCACCAAATATCCCACGTGGAGTTGTTGCACCCATTGCGCCCAGTCCAAACATACCTCGGAATTGTGGAGTGCGCAGGGTGTAATCTGTTGGGGCAGGCTGTTTTACAGCAGGTGGTTTAATCCATGGTCCTGTGTGTTGCAGGCCAGCTAGTGTAACCAAGCACATACCCATTGCAACTGTTCTATCATCATGCAGGCCATTGGTGTGGTCGAACCTATATGTTGCACCACTACTCTTTATGATGAGTGCAGCCATTTCATCCACAAGTGTTTCTCGTTTCCTACCAACCTGCAATGGCGCAGGATCTGCATACCATGCAAGTCTTTTATTCACAAGCAGGCTGCGCAGCAGTTCAGCCATCTCATAATTGCTCTTTCCAGACCTGCCATCGAATCTTTCGACTCTTAAACGCCCCTCATATTTTTGCACAGTGGCTTCCATTTGCCACGGATCAATGATGATTCTTGGGTTGAAAAAGTTTGCTGCAACTCCCTCAATCCAACTATCAACACTTGCAATTGGCACTGGATTTCCCGGTGTTCCCTGAAGTATATCTAATCTGTCAAGCACATACACACCATCAGAATCCAAGTGCATCACACACATTGCTGTGCGGTCTCTTCTGGCCCCGTAGTCCACTGAAGCAACATATTCTGTGCCGTGCAGACCGACAGTGTTGTAAACCAAGTTTTTCTCAACTCCCAGTTGAGTACCAATTGCAATTTCTGATCTAGTTAAATACCCAGACTCTTCAGCAGGGTCAATCCACACATTATCAAGTACTCTTTTTGCAACACCTGCTGGTAGAAGTGCACGGTCTCTCTGTATTGCTTCTGCATCCATCCATGAATTAAGTTGTCCGGGTGCTTCAAACACAGTCCAAGTGGGATCCACCATTACCTGTTCGAGTATTTGGTGCTGCCAGCTACCAAGTGTACCTGCGTTTGTAATTACAACAAATACTGAGCCGGGTCGCTTCTGGCGACCCGACCAAAGAGTATCCCACAAGTCTCTTTTCTTCCAATGTGTAACCTCGTCACATACAACAAGATCACTGCGCAAACCGAATGATGTTGCACTATCCGCAGTAAGGATCTTAAGGATTCCGCCCGGACCTTTGATGCGCTTGGTTCCAAACGTAATACGTTTTGCAAGCCAAGGGTTTAAGCGTGCTTCTGCTGCCATGGATTCAGTAAGTAGTGCAGCTTGGTCAAAATCTGCTGCTGCTGCAACAATTTCAATAGGCTTACGGCTGAATGCAAGTACCCAGTTGCAAAGGCGTGCAAGTCCAGTTGTCTTGTCATGTCCACGTGGTAATGTTTCCCAAGTGTTACGTGGTCCCTTGTAATCTGGTCGCAGTCCGCACAATGCCTCAATAGGCTGCATCATGTAATCTGCACGTTTCCATTGCCAGTCACGTGCAACGTGTGCAAATCTTCTGGGCTCAGGGCGTGAATCAATAATTACACTGTCCAGATAACCCTTCACACTACGTGCGCTAGCAAGCTCTGCAATTGCATACGCCTGCTTAAGCTTGTTTTCCAGTTCTGTTCTTGTGTAACCTGCTGACATTGTATCACCTGCCTATTATGCTACATTGCAATAGGTTTCTATATTACCCCCTATTTAAGGAGTTGTGAAGTGTCAAATTCTGAGTATGGTGTTGAGAAGTTCTATTCCCTGCGTGCTACATTCAAAAAGGATGTGTACCAATCGCAGTGGCAAAAGGACATGCACAAGATGTTTGATTTTGGTAACCAGCTTACCAAGCATAGAAGGGATTTACTGCACTATCAGATACTAAGAGATGATGGTTCTGTGGTCTTTGATTCGCACCATTGCAATTAGTGCACTAAGTGCACTAACAGACGTTAAAAAAACAGGGGAACGCTTGGCGGCTTTTCCCCTGTTTTTTTACTTATGTATTTATTATACCTATGCACTCTTTTATGTGTCAAGATAAACTTCAAAAAAACTATGCATCATTTACCCACTGTGGATAGCGAGTACAACCACCACAGAAAGAGTATGCAACCTACCCACAGTCCTGCTGTGGCGTAGTTCCAAGCAGGATGATTTTGATAATAGTGCTCATTAATAATAACCTTTAACTTGCGCATGGTTTCTTTGTCAAATTCACTCATGGTGCACCTACCTTGGTAAAGCTATCCCACTCTTTAGTAGTCATCCACCTATACCCTTCTGGTAGGTTATCATCTTCATCAATCATGTCTAAATGAAATCCATCTTTACCAATCACCAGAAAGTTACCCCTAGAAAATAAGTGCTCGTAAACATACTCACCATGAAGCTTTCCAAGTATTCTAAACATGTTATTTACCCTTCTTAGAATTGGTGTAATTGTAGAATCTTTCCCTCATTTGCTGCCTTGTTAGCCTGTTACCGCTCTTATTGCAGAAGTGCATTAGATCACTTGGTCCGAACAATTCAGGATCCATTACTGCATACTCCACAGGAGCATATGGGTTGTCATTGCTGGCAAGTGCATTGGAGTAGTTGCTGCACAACAATTCCTGCAACTCAGGGGATATTTCCTTGTGCACCTTGTTGGGGGACTGGATCTCAGTCCCCCTCTTGATTAAACCTGCTTTCATCAGTGCATGTATGCTATCATTCATGATAATTCCCCCTATTTGCTTGTGATTGCTTTTGTTGCTTCCAATATGGCACTTAGACGGTTCAAGTGATTAACCTCTTCAATTTGCTCCATCTCCATTGCAAACTTAACCAGTGCAAAGTAGTGTTTGCTTGCATCTACCCTGCTCCTTTGACGGTCAATCTCAGTGCGCACATTAACCACACCAAAATCATCTGTTTGTGCCTCTTCCCAGATCTTCTTTGCACCAACACCGCAGGTTGGATAGTACTTGACCACACTGTGGAACATGGAAACCCACTTGTACTGTTTTGCTCCAAAATCGTATTCCTGCACACCTTTGCGAAACAGGACTATCTTCCTGTACCCTGATTCATAACTTGCAATCTTTACAGTTGTCTTCTTCTTCTTGAACATTGCAGCACTCCTGTTTGTTAGTAACCAGCAACCACCTTAGTTGCATGGTTGTATTCTATGTCTACTTGTATCATCGGCAAGCTTAGCAGCAATTCTTTAATTATTTTTTTTGCATGCACAAAAAGAAAAAGGCCCCTGACATTACTCAGGGGCCTTATGGTTCACTACTTTGCAGTGTTTTTATGTTTTCCCGTATCTCACGGAGGGTTTCACATTAAACACAGAAACACACCAATCATTACATTTAGTTATTCGCTACATGTGGAAAAATATTACAGAAAATCTTCCTGCAATTTAAAAATTTTGTATCCCCTGCAAAATGCACAGGGTTACCCTGAGGATCCCTGTCATACACTGGTAAATCCTCCACAACCAACCTTGGTTTCAGCATGTGCAGGATACTCTTACCAGTCAACACCCTGACATACTTACACTTCTCATAGTCATATGCCCTGTAAACCGTTCTAATTCGCTTTTTAGCGCAGTTTTCCCCCTCGGTAGGCCTTTCCCTCAACAGTACATCAGTAATGCGTATTAAGGGCATTCTAGGCCCTAATTTGGCACGGTACACAAAACCCTTCATAATCTTGTCTGACATCATGTTAAAACTCCCTTTTATATTTAAATTCCAGTGCAATGTCATGTATTTTAGATACGTCTGGGGAGTACTTGGTACTAAGGCCGGATTCCCAAGAATTGCGACCCGTGCACCCTGCACAGATAAGAACGCAGCATACTAGGATCTTTTTCATGTTTGCACCTTTTGTGTAATTGTATTATCGGCATACAATGGTGCAATGTTTAATAAAATAAAAACCCGGCGTTAGGCCGGGTTTTAAACGAACTACTAATCTTTTTTAAATTAGTAGTTAGTACTCATAGTTACCCAGTAGCTCGTGCAGGATTGCAACCTGAGGTGGTGACAGATCTATGCTTTGCTCTAAAGAATCGTTCTTTTCAATCTTGATGTTAGCACCAGACTCACTGAAGGTAACGTGCACAATGTGCTCCGCATCTCCCCAGAAGTGCTTCACAGCGCAGTGTAATAGGTTACCGGGCATAGTCTTCATGGTTGCTCCTCTCTGTTAGGGTTAGTGTATGTCTGTACAGTATCATTTGTGCCATCATCAGACAAGGTTAGCTGTGAACTGTTTTCAGAATTTTCCAAAACAATTTCATTTGGAATTGTGATTCCCCACATAGTAGCTTGGTGCACAAGTTCAGCATCCGTCATGGTGGTGTATGTGATGCTGGTTTCAGACTTCTTGGGAGCCTCCAAACCAAGTATTTTCACCTGCCTGTCCATGATGCTGAGTACGTCTTGCAAAGACTCCCTGTCACCACCAACAGCCTGTTGATAGTACGCCTTCAACAACTCATCATAGCGTGCAAGAGTAAGCGAAAGTGCCTTCTCTGCAACTTGGGAACCCTCTTTCACAATGTGCTTAAATTCACGTTCTACATAAGAGTATGCTGCCTGCCTTGTAACTCCCATTACACGGCCTATCTCAGCATAAGTTAATCCCTGCTTTCGCAGTTGGATTGCTTGTAACCTACGTTCCTTTTTGAGTATCTTGTGCTGGCTCATTCTGTTCTTCTTTCCGGGATTGTTGTCCCCAGTAAAATCTGTGCTCATGATCATCTCCTAAAGTACTGGGTAGTTTTCCTTCTTGCACCTTTTCCAATGTCCACATGATTGCAAGTATGTTCCAACATGCAGCAGCAAGGTGGTCCTCAGTGTCGTTGTGCTGGATCCACTTAGACAAGTGCCTCACTGCACTGTCAAAGTATCTGGAAACAGGTTGTCCCTTTTCCCAGTTTTTATCACCATATTTATGCGCACCATTTTCTGTATGCTTCGCAATTCTTTCAATAGCGCACCATGGTAACAAGTCGTACCTCCCCTTCCCTTCCCTAGTGTCCCTTCTGGAACCAGTGGAAAACTCTTCCCTCTTACCACTGTCAGGAAGTTCAAATATGGAATGAGTTATTTGCATCACGGTTTCCCCCAGTAATCACACACAGCAGCTTCAACCTCACTCTGCACGTACCCCATAAGAACACCATCCATGGATTCTTTCATCATCCGCACCACAGTATCCTTGTGTGCTTCTGGATTGTCATCAGGAACCTCAACAACCAACTCATCGTGTACGAATGCAACAACAGGATAAATTTGGGACACGTTGTAAAGCGATAACTTTGCGCCGTCCGCAGCTAATCCTTGAAACTGCGTGTTGCACGATTCTGTGTACTCGGCACAGCCACGCACTCTGCCTGTCAGTGTTATCACAGTGGTTCCGAACAACCTTCTTCGCAGTGTGTCGCTACCCTTCCTGCTTCTGATTGCAAGTTCTGTGGTTGGGTCGTTGTTTAATTTCTCAAGACATTCCCACACCATGCGCCTGAACGCACTGTTGTAAGGTTGTCCATCCCTTGTACGATTTTTACCGGACACAATGTCCACCACAGGTTGGAATGTAAAAAGGCCCTTGTCTTTCAATCCAAAACAATCGCATATTTCCTGCACGTTAATGTTCAGATTTGTACTAAGGTTACCCAGAGCACTGCTGGAAAGATATTCACTAAGTTCAGGGTAGATCTCACTAACCAGCATGTTGCGCCATAGCTTACTTTCAGTAAGACTCATTTGCGCACCGTAGGTTGCCTCCGCATATTCCTTCAAAGATTTTGCACCAAGTCCCCCCGGCACACCGAAGTTTACAGCTTTCGCACAGAACCTGTAATGCTTGAACTTTTCAGGATCCTTGCCTTTCATTGCAAGGAAGTCTTTGTACTGCATTTTCAACAACATCGCAGCAGTGAAACTGTGTGGGTCAATACCCTCTTGGAAAGCTTCTGCAAGTCTTGAGTACCCAAACTTACTCATGCATATTGCAGCAAGACACCTGAGCTCTACTGCGTTGTAATCTGCGACAACAAATTTGCAATTCTCATGTGGCACAAACAACTTCCTGAACCATGCGTGCTTTGGCATTTGTTGCAGGTTAGGCTTGCTGCAAGAAGTGCGACCCGTGCGAACCAAAGGTTGATAGTGAGGGTTCACGCTGCCACTTTTTATCTGATCCACAAATTGCAATAGCTTTGCTTTTGTTTGCATGTCCAACCAGTTCTGGATGAACTCATGCTTGTGTTGGGACCAATACTCACCACTGATGGTGATTTCATTACTCTTCTCTGTCGATGGAACCTTTTTGATCTTTAGTGTCTCTGCAATTTCGTGCAGGTATATCCTCAGTGCCTTGTTGTCTAGGCTTGGAACACCTGTTACAGGATTTACAATGAGTTGCCCCAGTCTCTTTTTTACACTGTCCCTCTTGAACAACGATGGGTACTTTTCCAGAAGCCATTGCACCTTGTCCTGTATTTGCAGCTTGATCTCCATTGCAACATCCTGTTGTGCCTTGGAGTCAACCTTAATTCCCACCCTCGTGCAGTCAGTGAGGGCGATGGATCCCTTTAATTGTGTGTGGTGCGTGAGAGGTCCGTGCTGAGACTGCAAGCATTGAAACTTGTTTGCAATGTTCACTGCAACAGGGTGCAACTCGTTGAATAACTCTCGTGCAACCTTCGCATCAAGGAGCGCATATTCAAGCATCCTGTCAGGCACAAGTTCTAAAGCCTTCTTGTGAAACTGCGCCCACTCAGTCTGTGCACTTTTATCAAGTGGTTTATTTAGAAAGTACTCAGACAGGTCCGCTAGGGACCTAGTCCTGAGCGGACCGTCCTCCTCACCATTTGCAAGACGCACAAGGAAGTCTAATATCATGGTGTCCCACGCACGCCCCTCATCAACCATTCTTTTCCACGTGGCGCAGTCTTCCATGTATTCCAGTGCGTTGTACACGACATGAAAATCAAAAGCAAAGTTGTGAGCAACTATCGGGCAACCACTGTTGTATATCTCGTACACCCACTCTGATATTCTTTCAGGTGGAACTATAAAAGATTGTGATTCTGTGGCACATGTTAAAACAATCAGTTCTGGAATTTTACCGGGCTCGATCAGTGTGGTTTCAGTGTCAAACGCAATTGCACCATCACACACTATCGGCTGGCCCCTCCAGAGAGTCTTCTGCAATAGTGTTGACATCCTGTATCCCCTCTAACGCAAGCTTTTCACAAATACACTTCCACAACCACCATGGTAAAATTGTTAGTGGTTCATCCTTGTCACGTTGCACATGCAGGATGTCATTAGTACCCAACCACTTGTACAACTGCTGGAATCCACTCGCACGTGCTTTCATTTCGCAGGTAAATTCGTGTGGCCCAACGTAGCACTTGATATCACCCCTGTAACCCTCCACAGCACCACTCAGTGGAACACGGTGCGCAAAAACACCGGGTATGTCCATATACCTGCGCACCATTTCCCTTTCCCTGCGTGCACCTTTGTCACGGGATTTTTTTCCACTCATTTTAAACTCCCATCTTTGATGGTATGTGACTCCTGCAGCAACGTATTAGCTTTGTGCAGGAGTGCTTCTGTGCGCTCTGCGATATAGGTAGCCCTAGGGGTTTTCCGCTCGTAGAGTAAAAGATACTCCTGTAAACATTCCATAGAATCCTTCAAACAGGATTTCATACCGTTGTAACTCTCCACGGGAACCACACACACATTTTTGCTACCCACAGCATCCCCCAATTGCACTGAGTGCACCTTTATCCCTGCTCTTCTTCCCTGCCATCTCCAACCTCCAAAATATTTGGACAGTGCTCAGCTAATTCGAGAACATTGGTATCCCATGGGTAATGTCGCAGCAATGTCTTAGCTTTATTCCTGATGTGCTTTGGAGCACCTTTGTACGCACCATTGGAAAGATTTACAAGAAACTCCCTCGTGCTCACTAAGGCATGTGCTCGTTGTGCAGGTGTTGTCACTTCTCAGACCTACCCTTCCACGTCAACTTGGTATCCTGCCAAGAAGTACCACACTCAGTGAATCCAAAGGCCCAAGATGGTTGCTTAGGTGCAAGATTGTTCTTAACCTGCCCTAATACACGATCATCACTGTCGTCATCTTGAATCATGTACAAACACACTCTGGATGCAGCAACGATTGCAATGGATCCAGAACCCCTGTACATCTGTGATACACCAACAGACTGCTTGGTGAGGTGACGTATCATCAGGACACACGCTCCGGTGCGCTCTGCCATTTTGCTCAGTGGGCTCAACACTTGGCGTATGTTTTGGTCCTTGTACGAATCCACATCATCCCCAAGGAATGCAAGTAGTGGATCCATCACCACCAGTACTATTCCGAGTGATTCAATGATTTGCTCAAGCTCACCAATCTTTTGAGGAAAAGTTGGGTGCACTTCCCAGAAGTACACTTTGGATAAATCCGCACCTGCTGCACGCATCCTTGGTACAGTAATTCTTCCCGGATCGTCTTCTGCGCTTAGAAACAAAACACTACCACAAGTTGGTTTTGTGGAGGTTCCCGGAAATGGTGTGCAAGTGGTTATGCGCATGGCTATGTCAGCGCACAGTGTGCTCTTGCCCAGACTTGGATCACCCTCAAGTACAACAAGCATTCCCTTGGGTAACCAACCGTGCCACACCCACTCTACAGGTAAGGTCTTGTAATCTGATGCAGGTCTTACGCCCTTAATTGCAGTATCGGAAGGAATCTTTTCTATTGTGGTTATTTCACATCCTGCAAGAAGAGCATCGTCTATTCCCTTGTATTCGGGATTCCAGACCTCTATTAGGGTCTGGAACCCCTCATTCTTCAGTGCATAGTAGAAGTCAGTTAGTGCTGCCTTCACGTTTGCATTACTCTGCCAGTCAGAGTCAAATGCAATTCGCACTGATTGTGCACCGAGGTTGCGGAGAACTGGGAGTGCTGTTGACCAGTTGTTTACTCCAGCAACCCCGATAGTCAGGGTTGTATCATCCACACAGCAGGCAATTTCACATTTTAGCACACCCTCTGTAACTCGCACAGATGTGCGAGTATTTCTTTCAAGTGCCTGCCATGGCACATGTGCGAAACTCTTCGCAGAGGTGTCTCCAGTAAACCAAATGTACTTTGGTGTACTGTTTGTCAAAATCTGGAAACCGCACACTTCCTGCTTTTCATTCATCACAGGAAGAAGTATTCCAGACTGTGCCTTTATGCGTGCACCATTTGGTGTACTGCAAAATCCCGGCACACTGTATAAATCATCACCAAACTCCTCGAACAACTGAATAACACTGCGCCTTGTAACGGAATCAGCTAATGAACGGAACCCACCCAAACAAATCCATTCATCAACTAATCCCCTTGATGCAAGCAAGTCTTTATCACAAGGCGACAGTTGTGCGCATTGAATAAACCTCTTAAAAACCATGTTCCACAGTGAATAGTCATCCTGTGGGAACAAATCTTTCCACTCAAGCTCCAGAGCATGCAGGATATCCAACTGCTTACAACCTGCATGGCACTTCAGTACTATCGCACCATCTTTCTGCCTTATCGTCAGAGATGGTGAACTATCCTCATGTGCAGGACAGCACGCCTTCCACTCAGTACCACTACGGCTTACCTTTTCCAATTTTCCCAGCACTAAATCCATCGCAGTGCTTTTCGTTCCACTCTGTTTGCTGCTTAAAAACATCTTCTAACTCTCCTACATCCAACTGGTAACCACTCAAACGGTTGCACTCCCGGCTGTGGTGTATAGCAAGTTTCCTCAAATTCTCTGCCAATTCAGCTATGGCTAGGTAATACGCACATCCATTCACAAAAAACGGTTTTCCGCTGTCTTTGCTGGAATACTCCTGCACCAGTTCCTTATACACATGAATGCAACTACTTTGCATCTTGTGCAGCTTTTCAGCCCATCCGAGAACTACGATGCCAAAAGCATTCAGAGTATCTTTGTCTTCTTTGGTTTTTAAATACATTGTGTTTGTGAGTGGGGGCGCAGGGGATACGCCCCCATTCACTACCTCCGTGTTAGAATGGTGTACGCTCTCTCCTTGGCGCATTTTGGAATGTCTTTACAACCTTCTTGGTTTTAACTGGTGGTGGCGCAGGAATTTCCTCATCCTCAGAAACAACCACCGCATCATCATGCTCAACCTGCTCTTCTTCCTCTGGTGCATCTTCTTCCTCCTGAAGTAGTTTTTCCTGCTCTCGTTTAAACAACTTTTCAAACCTTGAAAGAGTTGCATTTCCCATTTTTGCACTTGGTTTTTGTGCTGGATAAAGTCCAATTCTCTCCCGCACAATTCCCTTGTGATCATCTGCATGTTTGATGCTAACCTTCACTGGTGTACCAATCATTCCACTTTCCTCCTCATGCTCAAGAGCAAGACCAGAAAGTTGGGTGCTGTGGTATCCCAACTCCCTGATCGACTTCACCGTGTATGGTAGTGCACGTTCAGTCAACCATAGAAGAACCCTGCGCTCTACCTCCACACCGTGCGCATTGATAAGGACATCAAACACCACACATGGCGTTTTCTTATCCCCAATCTCAGTGAGATCATGGCCCACAATTTTTCCGTTGTAATTTCCCACAGCAATCAAATCAGACATTGTTACTCTCCTTTAGATGAATTGACAAATTGGATTGCACGCTTGAATTCCGGTTCTGTAATACTTTCAATGCTTTGGATTCCGAGGTTTTTGCAGAGCTTTGGAACTGCAATACCTCGCTCTGCACACATTGAAAGAAGTTTGTACCTATCCTCAACACTGACCTCAGAGGATGGAACAAAAGTTTTCTCCTCTCTCTCATCATCGAACACGTCTTCATCACTCACAGCACCTCCAAGTTCCTCAGATGTGTACAGAGGAAATACTGAAACATCAGGACAAAATGCACGCCCACCAGCAGTAATGCAGCGTGCAAACAACATCGACTTTGGATATTTGACCCAGTTATCTTTTGAGGTAAGTCCGGCTTTACGTGCATCCTCAATGGTGTAAGTCCACGTACCGCACTCCTCACCATCCTCAAAAAACATCAATGTGCATTCCTTCTCACTGAGCACTTTTGGCCTGTAGTTGTAACGTGGCCTAGACTTTTTAATCATGGATGCAACAAGGTTAGCTGAGAAGGTTGGAGTACCCTGCACAATTTGAATATTCTTCAAGCTTGCAGCAGCACCAAGGCCAACTTCCCGGCCTATCATGATGCGGACAACCGCACTAGCTGCATCCCTTACATCCTTGTAAAGTCCACTCTTCACAGCATTGTTCGCAAATCTTTCAACTTCAGAAATGCTGTTTAAAGCAATATCATTCTTTAGGACCAATGCATTAGACATTATTCTTCTCCTTCGTATTTTGGTATTCCGCCGGGCGCAAGATATTCAAGCGAACTATAATGCACAAAAACTACTTGCTGTCTTCCACTGCAAGGTTCACCCTGACCTTGGAAAGATGTGTTAATAGGATTGTCGAGTTTTACTAGGTAACCACTAGCAAGAGAGTCACCATGGTAGTAGCACACAAGACCTGAGCACACCTTGCCGTGCACCACTTCTGCGGGGTTGTTTTCAAACAACCCCCAGACGTGAACATCGCAGTAGAGTGGTAAAAAGTCTTGGATACCCACCACATTTGTTTCGCCAGCTTGAACTGGTGCATCATCCAGTGCCACATCAATTGACTCTTGCATCTTCGCACTCCTCTAAAATCTTCTTGTTTGTCAGAACACTTGTTTCAAATTCCCACCTGTCGTAATCTTCGTATCCACCACAATCGCACTGTTCTTGCTCGTCCATTACTCCACCTCACTTTCTGGGTAGAGTTCAATTCCTTGGCGCACAAGTTCTTCGCTTAACGCCTGATCCTGCATTTCGCAGGAGTAAATAGTTTCATGTTCCCAATTCTCACCCCACGTTGGTGTGTAGATGGTGTACACGTTCCCTGTGATGGATGAGTGCAATGCTGCATCAACCCCATCGGCTTCGAGCAAGAAGATTCGCACCCTGTCTGGTCGCATCGAGCACATGGTTGCTTTAATAGATTCTCGTTGGTTGGAAACGATGCAGTTGAGACATTCAAGGAATCTGTACCACTGGTCGTTTGCCAAACTTGGGCGCAGGTTGCGCAATGCGTGAACAATCCGATCTGCAACAAAATAGCGAACATTCTTATTAACCACCTTTTCACAAACAGCACTCATAGCAGCACTCCTAAACTTTGTTCTACAGCCATCACTGCGATGGTTGTATGATCAATCTACAAACATATTCGGCAGACGCAATATAAAAAACCTTGTAATTTTTTCAAAATGTCGCAAAACCCTTGCAGACATAGTGTTTTTCTGCTAAAAATTTTTTCTGAGAGTGCTGCTAACATGTGTAAAGGAGTGCAAGTAGATGTCGCCTAAAAACCCACCAGAAAAAAGTGGCGAAGATGAAACAACCACTGTTCGTGTACGGCGTAAAACGCTGCATTTAATGCAGATAATTGCAGCTTGGAAGAACCTTACCCTGACGGATTATTTAGATCACCTGATGCGAGAACAGGGTACAAAAGACCTAGATTCCATGAAAAAGAACATTCACACCCTGTAGGAAAGTGCAAATAAAAACCCCGGCCCTAAAAAGCCGGGGTTTTTTTACGTCTGTGTGAGTAACTTCTTAGAGTAAGTTAAAAAAGAATATATTCTTTTTTAACTTACTCTAAGAAGTACTAAGTGTACTTAGTGCAATATAGAGTAATATAGAGTAATATATAAAAGCAAATATCGTGCCAATTTGTACAGTGACGTACAGTAAATGTACAGTAAACCACCTCAAACAAGCAAAAATGCACTTCCAAACAAAATGTTTAAAGAAGTGCATAAGTTCAATAACAGCAAGCTTTTACGGCCCGTGAATATATGCGCCCGGTAAGATTCGAACCTACGACCCTCGGTTTAGGAACCAGAGAACTCGATACGCTGAAACCCTTTGTAAATAAGCATATTCCGCACATACCGGAAGGGGTGGGAGACCAAAAAGGAGACCAAGAATTTCTGAACTCAAAGCTCTTGGAGCTTAACTTTGCCTGGCCAAGCCTTCCAACAGCAATCAAGATGCTTATAGTTTCTATTTTCCTGAAAAGCCGGGAGGGTAGTCCTTGCCAAGGCTAGGCTGATTGAGGTTTGTCGGTATTGCGACAAGCCTTTTCTAGGAGGGGACCTTCCTGGTAAAGCATGGATACCTTTGGCGCTTAGTTCAATTCCTAAATCCGCCCATTGATAATTCAGGTAACTTAATTCCCTACCAACCCGCGTCATAATCTGCTGGCCAAGCCATATGGTTTAGCTGCCTTCAACCATGGGCATGCATGGTGGCAGGAGGATCTTATGAACGCAGTTTTAACTTCTAGGCCTATCAAGCAGGAAAACCCACTAACCGTCCAGGACAAGTTTCAAAGCACCCGTAAAGAGCTTTCCAATTCGCTTATTGAACGCCAGGAGGAAATCGATCTTGCATTGACGTGTCTTCTGGCCAGCGAGCACCTGCTTCTGGTAGGGCCTCCGGGTACGGGTAAGTCTTTGCTAGTTGATAGTCTCATGCAATGGATGCATGGGAGCAAATTCGTATATCTGTTAAACCGCTTTACGATGCCAGAAGAGCTTTTAGGCATGTACAGCCTTTCGGAGCTGAAGTCTGATCGGTTTGTACGGATAACCCAAGGCAAACTTCCCGAGGCGCAGTTTTGCTTCTTGGACGAGATATTTCGGGGTTCACCTGCGATTTTGAATATTCTTTTGAAGATTCTCAACGAAAGAACATTTGATAAAGGCGATGGTATTCAACGCAGAGTTCCCTTGGAACTCTGCGTGGCAGCGGCCAATGACTACCCTCAAGGGGATGAGGCTAAAAGCTTGGGTGCGCTCTTGGACCGCTTTCTGGTACGTAAAACCGTTCAACCGATTAAAACGAAGAATGGCAGGCAAAAGCTTCTTTGGGCTAACAGCCTGGCGGAGCTGTCCACTTCTCTGGCTAAGCCTGAACTTGAGGCAGCCAGGCTGGATGCCCAAGGGCTGGATTGGTCCAAGGAAGCAATGGATGCCCTGGAGAACATTCTTCAAGACCTAGCCAGGGAGGGCGTGGTTATTGGGGATCGCAGGCAGGCAAAGTCAGTGGTTTTGGTAAGGGCTTATGCCTGGCTTCAGGGCGCAAGCGAGGTACTTCCAGAGCATTTGGAAGTCCTGCAGCATGTGCTTTGGACAGAACCCACTAAAGAGCCTGCCAAGGTAAAGAGTGCCATTCTCAAGCATGCCTCACCCACGGGCATGAAGGTAACGGGGTTGCTTTCCGAGGCACAGGAAGTGCTGGAAGGCTGTAATCCTGCCGACCTGGCTCAGGCAGCGACCACAGCCGCCAAGCTGACTGAGGTTCAGAAGAAGCTTTCTAGCTTGAAGAAGTCTGAACGGGTCAGAGAGGCTCTAGACTTCGTCAAGAACCAGATTCAGCAGCTTCGCCTCAAAAGTTTGGATTCCATCTAATTGTACTTACCCATTTCTTAAGGCCGCAGGGGTTACCTGCGGCCTTTTTCATTTCCAAGGAGGATTTTATGACTGAGGAACGATTGCAGACCTTGCTGGTATCTCCTGAGATACCAGCAGTTTTACAAAAAGAGCCCATTCAACAGCCAACTGAACTCAAGCTCGACCTTTGGGACCTTCGGCAGGGCGAGACCTTACTCAGCGAAAGCCCAAAGCTACAGCAGATGGCGTTGAGTAAAGAAGAAGTGTCTGATCTTCATGGAATGGCGTTCCTGCCAGAGTTGCAGTTCCATGAAACACCCACAGATCCTTTAAGGCATGGCTTTATGAAGCAGATGCTTCAAAACCTTGATTTTCAAGGCCTTAAGCAGGGTACAGCCCTAAACGTTGTCGCTTCTCAAATAGCAACCCTGGCTTTTTGCGAGGCATTCCAAGCACTGAAGGGAAAAGTGGAGACGTCTCCAATCAAGTTACCAGAATCCAAAACTAAGGATATCGAATGTATGATCAGTGTTGCTAGGGCTGCTGAAAAGGCAGAATTGGAAATTAATGACTTTAACCAGGCATGCGATGCTTATGGTTTAGGCTCTGGAAAACCCGGAAGATCGCTGGATTCGAAGGAACTTGCCAATCTTTTTAGGTGTTTTCAGGCCAATGCTGTCATTAGGCAGATTGCCAGGCTGGCAGGCTGCTATAAGCAGGTGGCCCAGGGTTGTCACAACATCCTTGGAAATAATGGCATGGATCACTTTACAGGAGTAGTCCTGGGATGTGAACTTAGCCGGATTCTTCCAATGGAATTGCTAAGAATCGCCCTGCCTGAACTGGAATTGGACTTCCTAAGGCGCTTTGCAGAAGGCCAGCTTCAACTAAGGGACTTTGAAAGCAACGATCCAGCAGGTTTAGGGCCTGTAGTGGTTGTTGTTGATGAGTCCGGCAGCATGAACGGGGCCAAAATTGAGCATGCCAAAGCGATTGCTTTGACCTTTGCCTGGCTTTCGAGGTGTCAAAAGCGCTGGTGTGGGCTTGTCTCTTTCAGCGGAGGTACTGGCCACTCTCTTTTGGCTATCCCTCCGGATAGTTCCAAAACCAGGGAACTCCTGGATTGGAGTGTGGCATTTATCGGCGGAGGGTCTGATCAAGATCTGCCAGTCAGCGAAATGCCAGCCATCTTTGCTCAAATAGGTGCACCTTCAGGAAAGACCGACCTGATTTACATTTCCGACGCCCAACTCCGGATAAATACCAACCATGCAGAGGCTTTTCTGGAATGGAAAGCTTCTGTAAAAGCTAAGCTAACCAGCCTGGTCATCGGCTCTGAGCCTGGTGACTTGGCAACCATTTCGGACAAGGTTCATCTTTTTGAAATGCTCAGTCCGGCTTTGATCGGGTCTGAGCAATTCTTTTCTATTTAAACCATTCACTAAGGGGGTTTTCTATGATCGCGAATATGCGGGATATGCTCGCTCACGCTAAACAAACGGAATTGCTGGGCGAAGTGGTCTCTTGGAATTGCAACAAGGCCTGCGTAAGTCACAAGGATCTTGTAAAGCTATTGGAAAATCTGGAGCTACCTACCTGCCTAATGCCCGATTTGCCAGTCCAGTCTGCCTTCCGCAGAGCCTGCAAGTCACTTGGGCAGAAAAGGCTGGTCAAGGTACTGGAAGAGAATGCTGAAAACATTAGTTTTCAGTTTACCTTGGAAAAAAGGGATGCCGAGTTCTTCATCTACCAGACCGAGGCCAAGCTGACCGTGGCAAAGGATACTGGGAGGGTAACCTGTGGAATTGAAGAGCTCAAAGAGGCGGTTCAGAGGGAGCTGGATCTTGAGCTTTCCAGAAGGAAGGGGGCGGACATTGGAAGGATCCTGGTCCGGCTCATTGATCAGAATGGAGGACTCTTCCCAATAAGGCCCCAGGGTGGCTGTTACTTTGTTGCCCAAAGGCACCAGGATTTTGTGAACAAGCTGGAAAGCCTGGTGCTTCGCCTTGGATGCACGATCCTGCGATTTCCGGTGCCTTCTGGAACCCGTGAAGGAGACAGGTCCGTCAAAGATGCCATCGCAAATGGTCTTAGCAACTTGGTGAATGAGTATCTTTCGATGATTGAAGCCTTTGGGGCAGATACCAGGGAAAGTAGCTTCGAGAAAGCTGCCTCCCAGATCCAGCAGGCAAGGTTCAAGGTGGAAACTTATGCCGGTTACCTTGCCGGGGAACAAGCCCGTCTCCAATCCATGCTGGATGAGGCTTCCGCGAAGCTTAAGGAAAAGGTTGCAAGCTTGATGGCTGTCTAATTGTTTGTGGTTCCCAATTCAGGCCTGCCTCTTTCGGGGCAGGCCTTTCTCTATTAAGGGAGTCTGATCATGGGTGCTCGACAAAAGCTCAATGTGGCAAATTTCAATGGATGTTTGTTGCTGTCAGCCATTTTTGGAGCTGCTACGGAATCCTGGCTTGTGTTTTTCCTGGTGATGCTGGTTTTCGTAGGGTTTGCCTATCACCAAAGGTCCATTCGCATTTGAACCATAGAAAGGAGGCTTTATGAAAGCTAAAAAGATCGCTGATGAACTAGGTATTTCTGTCCAAAGGCTGAGGCATATGGGTTTCAGTCTGAAGAGGATCGTGGTGAAGAAAGTCTTCTCACGAACAAATGGGTGTTTGGTTCAAATTCTCAGAAAAGAAAGGCAGGTTTAACATGATGAGGTTGAATGTTGGTTTAAGCAGGAAAGTTTCTGATAACCATTATGGTTCCAAAGGCGGTAATGTGAACCTTGAAGTGGAAGTGGATTCGGCGATGCTAGGGGATCCATCAAAGCTCAAGCTGCACATGCAGAAGCTTTTCGAGTTAGCTCGCAATGCCCTTGATGAAGAAGTTGGCAAAATAGCAGTGAAGCCTGAAATGCTCCATACTCCTGCCAAAATACCGGCTATCCAGGACCATCAAGTTGAGAAACCATCCCAGAATGGCTCCATAAGGCGGGCTTCTGAAAAGCAATTAGCTTTGATCCAGGGCCTTCTGAGAAAAGGTAAGATTCCTTATCAACCACTGTTAGATGCGCGAAATGTTGGTTCTTTCAACGAACTAACTGTTAAGGAGGCGAGCCTGTTGATTGGCGAGTTAAAGGCAGAAATTAGTTAACCATCTAAAAACCACTTGCATGGCCATGGCTTTAGCCGATGCAGGTGTTTTTTTTAGCGGTCAGATAGTGCGTTCGTCGCCTCTAACCACAAGTGTCTGAATCACTTCACAAGTGCACGACCAAAGCAATTACCGCCTCGGTGTATGGAAAAAGGCCAAGCTGGATTACATCTCGTCGTGCGTTGCTCAAGGTATTTGACGACCGATTGGCATTCCGACACATCTTGCCAGATAATCGGATACATTAGATTTGACAAGTCCATGCCACGCAGCTAGGTTTATATCTATTTTAGCGCAATTCAGAGTTTGAATACCTGTTGGACTGCGGAGGAAAACCATGTTGCAGTTTCGCACCTTTCCCCTACTAGCGGTCACGCTGCTCGCGGTGAGCTGTTCGCCGGCCGCGCAGGCAGTCGAGGGAGACAAGCATCTGCCCGACGACACCGCAGCGATACTCTCGATCGACTGGAAAGCCTTCACGGAGGCCAAGCCCGCAAGCACCACAGTGGGAAAGGCCTTGACGAAGCTGTTCGATCACAGCGAAATAGCTAAGTTGTTCGCCAAGCGATTGAGCTTCAACGTTGCCACGGACCCGACCCGCATCATTGTCGCGCTTGTCGGCAAGGATTTGACCCCACTTATCCTCATGTATGGCAAGTGGGACACCGGGGCTTTCATCGAACATTTCCCGCGACTAATGAAGGCACAAACCAACATCGAGATTAGTGCCATAAAGTTCGAGGAATTGGCGATTCAACAAAACGATATCGGCTCCAGAAGACAGGCCAAGACACAATACCTGTGCGTGGTTGGTCCTGATCTATGTGCGATGTCTTCGGACGAGGACTGCCTCAGGTCACTGATCCATAAGTACAATGCCAAAGAGTCGAAGGGGCCGAACAACGAAGTGATCCGGGGGTTGATTGCGAAGGTTGATCAGAAGCAGGTGGTTTGGTTCGTTGCATCCCCGGAGTCGGTGAAAGATATACCTGCCTTAAAAGGCGTTCAGGTCCCCCCGAATTTGACGGGCGTTCACGGTCAAATCGCCTTCAAAAAGGGTATCTCTATTAGCTTCACGTTGGAAGGCATCGCCAAAATGGATGCTAACGATCTCATCGACAAAATGGATGTCGGGTTTGCTAATTACAAGCCGGTGCTCAAAGTCCTCTTCGCAACATATGTTAGATTTGCTCCTATGCTTTTGGGCGTTTCAATTGAAAAACTCTTCGACTTCCTCGGTTTGGAGGAGAATGAGGACGCATTAATTGACTTTTTCAGCTTCAACAAATTGAAACTCGACACGAGCACAGGCACAAACACGATGAAGGCCGAACTGTACTTGCCGTGGATTGGTAAATAGTTGCAACAGATGTGAGGCCTACTCGAACTAGGGGATGCGGCAGACGGAAGGGTATGACGCATTTTTAGGGTCCTAGCTCACCCGGCCCCGCTGCTGCTGAGCTTTGTCGTGAGGAGAGGGAGGCGGCGTGTGCTAAGTGATCCGACAGACCCTTGGTTGGTGTACGTGCTTCTTGTCGCCATCGGGGTGACTGGTGGCCTGGGGGACATCTGGATTTTCAAATGGGCAAAGTCCAACAATACCTTGTGGCTGGTCCTTGCGTGCCTCATATGGCTCGCCAGCCTGATCCTGTTCGGCCTGCTCCTGAAGTGGGATAGTAGAACGTTTAGCGCTGCTTTTGTGTTGTCTACCGTGTTCCACGTCGTGCTGGTGGTCGTGTGTGACATGGTCTATTTCGGCGGTCGGCTTACCCAGATGGAGTGGGTCGGCGTGGGGTTTGCAGCGGTCGCCGTGATCCTACTCGAGCTTGGCCGCGAGAAGCACGACGAACCACCGCCGCCGGCCGCTGCCGAGTTTGCATCCGAGGATAGACAACAATGAGGTTACATTCGCTGCTCTCCCCGAAGTGTAGGGTAGCCCGGTCCGCCATCGACGGGCGAGGGCTCTTTGCCGCCGAGGCGTTCGTCGCCGGCGAGGTGGTGGCCGTCTGGGGTGGTAAGGTGTACACGGCCGAGGAGGTCGGTCGGCTGGCAGTGGGCTTCCCCCACTTCGATACGCACACCGTCTCAGTGTGCCCCGGTTACTACCTGGGGTCGGAGAACCTTTTCGAGTTCGACGATGCAGAGTTGTTCAACCACAAGTGCGAGGCCAACGTCGGGGTCCGAGGACAGATTGTGATGGTGGCCCGCCGGGCGATTCTGGCCGGCGAAGAGCTGACGTTTGACTACGACACCACCGAAATCTCGGCCAAACCTTTCGAGTGCCGGTGTGGGGCTCCCAAGTGTCGCGGAACCATCAATGGGAGTGCATGGCGAGATCCTGAGTTTGTGGAGCGGAACCGGGAGTTTTTGTCGTGGTACATCCAGGAGCTACTCCGGGAAGAGCAGGGGCGTCCTGCGAGAAAGTTAATTCCTTGAAGCTGTCGTTATTTAGCTTCCTAATTTTTGCTGCAGTCGCGTTAGATGTAGCTCTCCTACACCCACATTTCGATGGTTAAGCGCGGTAATACGGCGATTATCGAACACCCGAAGTGGGGCAAAAGGAAGGACGAGCGAAATTCCAGATTTGTCAAGTGGGAGAGCCAACTTCAAAAAGCAAGTCGTAGAAATAAACCAGAATCAGCGGCCACCCCTCGATGACTAGGAGATAGTGCGCCAGATATGTGGACTCCGCAAGTATTCCTTTCGGTATGCATCAAGACGACGAATGGCAGGTGATGCTTTGCGCGTTTGGTAACCCAACAAGTATCATCCAACAACTACGAGTTCTCTTTCGTGGTTCGTAACTTCTATATTGCCTCGCAGTAATGATGATGAAGCAAGCGAGATCCGGACGCCCAAACCACGGTCGGCCCCTTTTTTTGGGTGCTGCTTGCTGTGAAATAGGTTGACCCGCTTGACCCAGGCAACATAGGACTGCTCCCTGCGATAAACCAGATGTTTGACTCGGTAGGTATGAGCGACTTGGTCAAGGAACTTGTATTATTTGCCAACTCGCAGCGTTTGCAGTGAGGCCAGCGCTGGTCTAAGCTCGCCGAGTGAAGATTGTGAAGGCTGCGGCATAGCATGGTGGAAATTGCGGTAAAGCATGAGATTTCAACCGGTGTTCAAACGCATCTTGTCAAATCTGACCAATTAAATTTGACATGCCCATGCCACTCCATTATTTAGTTAATTTGTTCACTGTATTTCGGTGGTAGAAGACTTGTACTATCCTAAAACCAATCCACAAGGAAAACATCATGAGCACACCATCGCCATTAAACCCAGCCGATAGCGACTCTCCAGAATGGCACTACGAGCGTCTTATCTTAAGCCAGTCCATGCGAGGCGAGGAGTGCCTTGCATTTCAACATGGCGAGCAAAGACCGCCGTTTATAATCCGCATTATGCCTTTCGTGCCAGACTTGCTCACTCGTTCCCGCAAGTTTCTTTTGGGTATTACTGATCGGAGGGTTTTGATTCTTGAACTCACAAACCCCTTTAACAAACTGAAGCTCCCCGATTTTAAGGCTTTAATTGCTTCATTGCCATTTTCCCAGATTGAGAGTGTGGAACCACGTCGCGGAACATTTACTTCAGATTTAACCATTGTGGCCAAAAGTGGCCACCGATATATCTTCACGAATATGCTACTGAGTGCTCCTGATACTTTCGCCAGCAATTTACAGGCTGTAATAGCCAGAGCGGGGGCTAACCCCGCCGCAGAATTTTCCGAAATTCCAGTGGTTTTGGTCCCCCCAGTCAAACTGGCGAATAAGGTAGGTGGTTGCTTGAGTGCCTTATTTGGCTTGTTTATGCTTCTCGGTTCGCTTGGTGGATTTATTGAAAAAGATTATAATGTTGCACTTGTGATGCTGCTCGTCTCATCCCCTTTCCTGTGGTTTGGGTTCATCCGTAACCTCATTAAGAAAGCATGATAACCCTAATGATGGCAGAAAAAGATCACCTCAGCCAAACAGTTGGACGATGGTAATTTTTTCTGAGATTCAAAGCTTTCACACGGCCAACCGAGCCACTTATTTTACACGTTCGCCAAAGGAGACGGTTATGAAAATCAATTTGTCACCCTTGCTAATTGGCGGGGTTATCGCGGCTGGAGCATTGCTGGCATGTGCGTTTTGGTGGCCTAGGGCAGCACTGCTTGTGCCCGCAGCCAACGCTCAAAATAAATCCAAAACGCCGAACACTCAAGCGTTCATGTTTATCGAATTTGGCCCCGAACGGTTTAGAGAACACACACAAACTATTAATATATTAGCTGAAAAAGTGGCACAAAAAAGCCGGTATTCTATATGGGGAAGGCGTTTTAGCTATTCAAACAACATAGCTGAATATACAGTTCGCATTCAAGGAAATATGGGGGGTTTGAAGAGCTTTGCGTTTGTGCTAGATGTTGATTCCGTGACCGAATTCGTCAAATATGCCAAGCGAATCAAGGAGCGTGCAAAAGACCTGAAAGTCCAAAAGCCAAGTGAGGGTTTCGTTATCAAATATGAGTCAAATGACCTTGAGGGAAATACATTTTCACTTGATTACGATATTACCAAAGATATGTGGGACCATAAAGATTTTGAATTTCCTGGACTGGTTGAAGAGTTCGAAAAGGTACTCAAAGATATTGAAGGCATCAAGTCAAACAAAGCTCCTGTGCCTTGGTAGAATTTGGACGTTGAACAAGCCATCCTGGAAATCTTTGAATTCATCGAGTGCTTTTACAACCTAAAATGTATTCATTCCGCACTAGGTTGCCTGTCACCTGTTGAACATGAATTTCTTTGGACTTCCAACAAAAACACAATTATCAACAACGGCAAAACAGCAAACTTTACCTACCCAATACCCTCTTAACTTCTAGTAGACAAAACTAGGGGCAGTTTAACCTTCTTCTCAGCACTGAACACTTTTTCTTCATCCCCTTGGCCCCCTTTTCTTCCAAAATCCTTAACTTCCACCTGGCGCTAATTTCTAGGACCATGGCTGTTCTCCAAGTTTTTGGCAACCTTTTAACAGTAATTTGTAATGGTTTGAAGATATTTGGTTCGTGATAAATCTTACTAAGAGCAAGAGTTTTCATTGCCAGGGAATACTTTCCAAGGCAATGAAAACTACTTAAGTTGACGCAAATTAAACTAACAAGCCCTCTAATATTTATTCAAGTACAATTCGCGAGTAAGTTTGCCTAGCAATAATTATCGATGCCATAGCAAAACCCATCCAAGAATTGTGTACGCCGCTTGCTGGGAACCAGCTTCATTAGCTTTGGATAAACTTGATTTAGCCAATGCAAAACTTCGTCGTCCCTTTTGGATAGCACATTTTTTTTAAGAATGTCAATCTCCTGGTCCCATTCTTCGATGTTCAATGTGTAAGGTGCTAATTGATGAATGGATTTTGCAAACAAACAGCCAACGTTATAATAGCTACCAATCCCACCTTTTGATGCTTCAATGCATGCCGCTTTGAAAAAGGATGGCGGATTGCCATACACATCACGAACCAAACTTGAATTCTTCATAACAACAAATCCTTTCTTCAAATAAATTGCCCTTCAGGGCAGGTTATTGTTAAAAATCTCCCCAATACTAAACAGGATTTGCCTGTATTTAAGCCTTCGACTCTTTAGTTTTTAAAGGCTAATGGCAAAGCCACTTTCTTGGTTAGAAGAGATGCAAACAGCCAAACGTTCTTGGAAGTTTGATTCTTTTATGCCAAGAATATTATCCACCTACAGAACAATTGTTGGTGGGTTGTTTAGTAAACAAATACCTAACGTATGCCGCGCCCATAAAAGTACTTTGAAATTGGAACTCAAGGTACTTGTTAGAATGTAATTCGTTTATGTATGTAGTTATTTCGTAGGAGCCCTATCACAGGGTTAGTCCGACAACGAATACTAACTAAATCATGCAAACAAACCATTCTTCTATAAATCCAAATCCTTAATATTACTTTTGATAAGGATTTAGAAACCAACACATAATGTAGAAACTATTTAAGCCGTTTCTAAGGCAAGAGCCCGAGATGCTTAGACAGGATTCTTTTCATCTCAGCAATCCCCTAAAGTCATCGTAGGTTGCAACAAAATCTCAAATGACTCAACCGAGTCCACCATCCTTCCTACCCTAAGAAAAGGGTTCATGCCTATTAATATTCAAATTCTGCCCTTACCAATTCTAATTATAGCATTAGATTTCCCTTGGGAAGCAATTTTAATAGGTTTTCTCATAAATAAGGAAAAACGTTTAGTAGGGCCTTGGCTGTACCCGCAGTAAAGAGCTGGTTCTATTGAATAGAACTTCCATGATACTAGCACCTGATAATGAAATATTTATCGATTAGACTCTCTTCGAAGCTTATCACGCATGGCCACAACAGCAACAAGGGAACGCCCGGTCTTCCTGGCAACATAGGCAGTCCCGTGTTTCTGAAAAAGTAGTATTTCCGCACTAGACCAGCGCTTAGCAACCTTCAAAGGTATCTTAAACGCTTTGTCAGGATATTTTTTAGAAACAACAGCCCTGGCATTATCAACGGCCTTAAGTGTTCGTCCCGTCAGAATTGCAACCTCATGCCTAGGGTAATTCAAAAGAATCTCCATTTCAGCTTCCGTCCATGGCACACCTGCCGCTGGAGGAATTACCCCCCGGCGTTTTTGGGCAATGGAAAGTTTCCTGCGGGTTTCCAGAGTGTGCTTTTTTCCGAGGTTGTGCAGACGAAGCTTCTCTATGAGTTCTCTTGGCCGTTTCTTTCCAAGCTTTGAAAGCCGTATTTTCTCGCAACGTTCAGGATCCTTTAACTTGGCATGGGCTTTTGCAATGATTTCCCGACCCCATGGTGTTTTAAAGTTTTGGCTAAGGAGGCGAACAGTGCCTTCATTACAACGCGGTACTCCAAGTGCCGCCCTCCAAAGAGTGACAGTCTGGCTGGTAACTCCAAACCAGTAGCAGACAGATCGCAAAGACTCCTTGCGAATAGCACGTTCTAGGTCGCCGTAAACAACAAAGGTCTTTGCACCTTTGCCAGGTCTTTGTCCAAGAGGCCACTGGATCCTGCCTGCGGAAAGCCCAACGACAATTACATCACAGTCCCGAAAAAGGCAGGTGATCACGTCTCCTATCCTGACCTTGGGAGTCTTGTATGTGCCGAAGTTAAACTTGTTGCCGTAGTGCATGGGAATTCAAGCGGGACAGCCGTTTGACCTGATTAAATTTAGGTTTAGATAATATATTAATCCGGCAAAGGAATACTTGACCGCATCCACAGTCAGGCTTATCAGGCCTAATTTGGATATTTTCCAGAAGGATTAAAAATAATTGGATATCGATTTATTTGATAGGTTTAAAAGTAACATTTTGTTCAATTTCAAAGTTATCTTTGCTTCGTGTACCAATCACCCCACTTCCTATTATTCGGGGGGGATTTAAATCTAGTAAAAATCCTGCGTATTTGGTTGCAAGACCAAGCCACTGCTTTAGTTCAACACACAACGCATACCTGGATCCAGGGCCTTTGAAACCGCTAACATCCACTGCATTTTTGAAGAAACTGGGTTCTATGCTTTTCAAAATTCCCAGGATCAGCCCTTTGGATGAATAATCAAGACAGTTTTCACTAGGGAAAAGGTTATTGATACCATTTAGCAATTGGCGTAGTGTCCTCAATTCGCCATGACTGTTTAGGAATTCCTTGGAGGTATTGAGGTGCGTTAGTTCGCATCGACCCGCCTCCGTTTTTAAAACTGGTTTGCAATACCAGGAACATTTGACACACTCTGCCCGCATACCTATCAAGTCACTGGACGCGGAGCGAATTGCCCTTTGTGGGCAAACATATTTTCCTGAAACTGAACTTTTTAACATTTTTACCCGTGCGCCAAGCAAGCCTGTTTCAGCGCAAGTTACCAACTCGGAGGGCACCACTTTAAGTTTTGAGAAAGGACATATTCTCAATTCTTTCAGAAACACAAGTTTTTTGGTAACTTCGCACACGCCTGTTAGTCTTCGCAAAGCCAGTTCACCGGATAGTTGACTCTTAACCAGCAGCCTCTTGTCAACAATATTGCCAGTAACTGAACACCGTAAAACCTCATCTGGCAGCATAAAGTTCTTGGATTCCTGGCATTGCACCATCTCCTCACGGGTGGCAAGCTTGCCTGATGCGGACGATTTGATTAAAAGCGCCTTGTCTACCCAGTTCCGGGACCAGTCAGATATTCCAATCTCATCTAACAGCAACTTTTTTCCTGAAATACTACAGCGTTTAAATTCAGATTCAATTCCCTTGCGAAATGGGGCTTTTTCTGAGTTTGTTAAAAGAGATAGGTCTACCAAAAGACCACTATAGTCTGAATTCCCGGCGAACTGTTTCCCTATAAGCTTTCCAGTAACCTGACACTCAACGGCCTGATCCGGAAAAATTGGCTTGTTGGAATGCCCACATTGCACCATGTAAGACCCAAGTCCCTGCCTTCCAGTTAGTGAACAGGGGGTCAACTTGGTTTTCAAAACCTTTTTGTTGATAATTCCACAAATGCCCATGAATTTTTCTAGGGCAAGCTGTTCGGAATCTTCGCATCTTGCCAAAAGGCGGAGATCAACAGTTTTTCCGCTGACGAAGCATACCCCCACCTCATCTGGTGTAAGCTTTAGACCGGTGTTTTCACATATCCGGATCTCATCTGCCAATGCAAACTTTTGCGAGATCTCTGACTTTTCAAAGCAATCAAGGTCCGCTGTCCGGTTGGAGTAATCGGATCTTTTGGTTTCGTCCACCAACAGAACCCTACCGGTGATTGAACAGGAGACCATTTCCTCTTGAATCCCAAACCGTTCTGGGTTTTTGTCAGATGGGATAAGAAGGGATTTTAGAACTGACTTTTTGCTGTGGTAACTAGTTCCCAAAAAGTTTTGAAGGACTTTTTTGCCGGTGACCTCACAAACACCAAGCAGATCCCTGCCTACTTTTTGCGATGTTTCCTCGCATGTTCCAAGCTGGTCATTTAGAACATTCCTGCCCGTAATTTGGCAAACGCCGGTCTCAGAAGGCATTGCAAGCATGCCCGTTATTGCGCACATGATGGAAGTCCTTTTCTGAATCAACTTTCCTGAAACGGCGCTGGGCACGAGTAAGTTTTTCCAGAAGGTGTTTCCGGAGTATTCGCATACACCGGCCACATCAGAATGAATGTACTCACACCGTTCATGACAGAAAACCAGTTCAGACTTCAGGGCTTTCTTTTGCGTTATGGGGCAGGTGAGGAGTAATTCCTGGTCAACAATTTTTCCTGACACATCCGACGGATAAACCTCATCTTTTAACAAGACAGCCCCCGTCTCCTGGCAGGTAGCCAATTCAAAGTCCAGACCCTTGCGGTGAGGGGGCTTGGCGGATTCCTCGAAGAGGTCTTTGCGGGCTATCAATCCCGAGTAATCCGACCTGTCTGCCTTCCTTTTCAAAATGAAATCCTTGGTCACTGCGCATTGCACAAGCTCACTGCGGATGCAGATTTTTCCACTTACTGCACAGGTTCCCATCTCATCCGGAAGCGCTCTTTTACCGGTTATTGAACACGTTAATAACTCGCCTGCCAGGCACAATAATCCCGAAACTTCCGAAGTGCTTGCGTATTCAGGCAAAGCGCTATAACCACTTACTGCAGATGTGAATAGTAAGTCTGGACGAACATTTTTTCTGGAAACCGTGCAAGCTTTCAACGATTCCGGCAGGCAGAGGTCCCCGGAAACCTCGCAGGGAGTCAGAAATTCTGGGAGTACCCTTTTTCCGGTTACCCTGCATTCTTGCAAGAGATCTCCATCCACCTTGAACCAGCTTTTGGTGCATGTTTCGATTTCATCGATCAGAAGGGACTTACCGGTTTTCTGACAGGTGAAATGTTCACTAGCAAGACCGTACCTTTCAGGATTCTTTGCCGAGGGCAGCAAAAGGCTTTTGTCCACCAACTTCCTGGATATGGACGACCTTGCAGATTCCCTTGAAAGGATCCGATTATTGGTTTCTTCACAGGTAACAAAGTACTTCTTAAAGGCAGTGACACCACTTCTGGCAGATGTTTCCACCTCGTCCATAAGGGCTTTATGGTTACTTTCCTGGCAGGTTGTGACTTTTTCAGGGATGGCCTTTCTGCCAGACTCAGCCGAGGATTCCAGCAGGTGGCTTGCAGCTTCAAGCCCGGTGATGGAGCACTTTTCCAAACAGGTTTCAGGTAGTTGCTGTCCGGTCACCGCACATTCTTTTTCAAAAGGTTTGGAAAGTATGGTGCTTGCGAAAGGTATCACGGTCAGGATTGAGCTGTATGGTCCCTGTCCATCTTTCCTGAATTGAACACTTAAAACAACTTCATGATACAGGAAACCCTTCATGCTGGAGATTTCAGCCAGGATGTTGGACTGAAAATTGTCACGAATTTTCTTTTCCAGTTGGGGATCACCCGCAGTTGATGGAAGCTCTTCGATTAGCCGTTTGTCATAAAAATCACAGAAGTGATTGATTTCCCTATCTGCAACCACTCGGCTTTCTACGAAAGATGCTGCGGTTTTGAAAATACTGGTTGGGTTTTTCCGGTCCACCATGACCAATTCCCTAAAATCCGACCTGGATAGTTTCGGATGACCATTCGGTACATGATCCTCCCGGATGACTTTCTCAAAGGCATCCACACCGTTGGAGGCCTTTGCCATGGCTTCTATGGCCCCCTGGAAATGATCCGCCTGGGAAATCACCTTGTGGCTTTCGTACGAAACCCCAGGGAATCTTGAACAGTACTCCTTTGCCAACGAGACAAGATCTGTTTCCGTTAGGCTCCGCGAATCAACCACATAATGGCCGCAACGGTCAACCCAATGCTGGACAAGTCTTTCAAAATCAGTTTTGCCAGGCTGATAGAGCGATACATTGCCCATGAACACAGATTTGTCCTGCATTTCTTGGAACAAAGTTTCATCAAACACCATCATTTCCGTCTGCTTGCCCTTTTTGGTTAACGAAAAAACACCAGGGCTGTTTTCCCGGACATCCATACCCTGAGCCTTTTTCGCTCGAATGCTGAACTCCTCAAAAGGCATGAATGGTTTGTTTTTGGAAAGCTTGGGAACTTGGGGGCCGTTGTCTTGATATGGTTCCGAGGTTCCCAGGGTATCCTCAAGGAATTCCTTTGCTAATTCGATGGCCTCCTTTGCCCTTTGGAAACTTGCCAGCTTGTCCCTTACATCTTTTCCAACATCCTGGCCCTTGAGGGATTTGATCACCATCTCCTGGATCTGTTTTTCAAAGGATTCTTCCTCAACCGAATTGGTTGCCTCCAGGATGGATTCAATGTCCCCGACAGCATGAGAGATGGTTTGAAGCTTTTCGATCAGCCTTACGACGATTTTTTCCTCAACGGTATTGACACAATACATATTCAGGATGATTACCTTGGCATGTGTTGATGCCAGTCGTTGGATTCTTCCGATCCGCTGTTCCACCACCATGGGGTTCCAGGGCAGGTCATAGTTCAAAAGAACGTTGCCCGCCTGCAGGTTGACACCTTCCGCACCGGCATCCGTGGAAACAATGACATGGATCTTGGGAGGCTCTGATCGAAAATTATCGATGGTTTTCTGGTTTTGATTTGCATGGCCCCCCCGAATGAAGCCACAGGCGATACCCTCGCGATTTAAGGATTTACCAATGGCTTTTAGTGTTTCAATTCTTTTGGTAAAGATGATAAGTCGCCAATCCTTCTTTTTGCTGCTTAATTCCCTGCAGATCTTGATAACGCCCTTTTGTTTGGCAGATTCAAAACCATCGGGAAGTGTTTCAACAACTTTCTGGAGAAGTTCCGTGGCCAGGTATTCCTTTTTTGCCATTTCCTGTAATTGGTCAATGAATGCCGCAGGGCTGCTCATGAGCGATTCAGCAAGGCTTGATTGCGAAAGTCCATGAAAATGGTTGATGTATTCAGCCATTAAGGCTGTCAGGCGTTTTTCCTCGGCGCTCAAAGTTACTGGGAAAGTTGTTACCTCGCGATCCGGGAATTGTAATTTTGCATCACCTCTGCGTGTCCTGACTATGTAGTCCCTTACCAGTGGACGGAATTGTTTTTCCATCTCGGGAATAAATTTTCGGTCATTGGATCCTGGAAGAATAAAGTTCCTTCGAAATTCAACTTTATTGCCCAAGGGATTCTTATGCCCCTTGGCTGTAGTAAGAAGGTCCACCAGTGAATAAATGTCCCAAAGGCGGTTTTGAATGGGAGTTGCTGTCAGCATGAGGACAAACCGAAACAGACGGGTTTTTAATGCTAAATGGACGGATTCAGCCATTTTTGGAGTCTTGGGTGTGCCATAAAGGTTACGAAGCTTGTGGGCCTCATCCAGAATCAGCATGTCGAAGGAATTCTTTTTTAGACCCAAAAGTGCGTTGGCACCAGTATTGTATGTCGTGACTATCACCGGTTGTTTACCCGCAAGGGCTTGTTCGTACTCCTTCATGCCACTTGCAAATACACTTTTAATCTTGAACTTATAATCAAGCTCCTCAACCCATTGGGCACCTAGGATTTTGGGACACAGAATCAGTGCCTTGTTTACCCTCCTGCGAAACATGAGTTCGCTTAAAATCAGGCCGGCACTAATGGTTTTTCCAAGTCCCACATCATCCGCAAGAAGAGTTACTGGAAGTCTTTTGCAGAATGTAATCAGGTTTTGAACCTGATGATCGAAAGGTTCTAAGGTGTCACGCCAGTTTACCCTGGAAGCAATGTCTTCAGGTCCCTGTATCACAATGGGGTCTGAAATGGACCATTCCAAGGCAGCAGAATGAAGGAGGTAGTCCTCCTCGCTCCTGCAAGGGCCTAGTTGATTTTCAGAAATATTGGGCTTGATCATGGGCATAATCAACAAATAAAAACGATTAATCTTAGAATTTATTTTATTAACTTTGGATTATTTCTTGGAACAATACCATTCCATAATGAACCCTGTCAGCAATCACGTTTGGGCTGCTCACCACTCATGAGAGCCTGAAAAGCAAGCAGGCTGGCTGATACAATTTGATTACCAAATAGTTTTAAAAACATAAGTAAATAAATTTATCAAGGTCGCCATAGGTATCAAAGAGCTTTGCAATCTTGTCAAGCCTTTGTAGAAGCGGTTACCTGACCCCGATCGCAGAAAGGCCGATAACCCATACGCTACTACCTTGGCAACATACGAAAGCATGGTATGCCTTTTGTTGAGTCGCTAAAGCAGACCGGCGTTCGTGTTTTTTAAATGATAGGAGCGTATGGCAAGCTAATTAGATGACTGAAAACCTTAGCAAAAGTAGCGCTAACTAAGTTCAAAGAACCCAATCTTGGCTTATGCCGATAGCTTGGGTTCTTTTTTAAATTACTAGTTAGCTAATTCAATCGATAATAGTCCCTAATCATTCCTGCAGCTCCCCATCTTATAATTTGATTTTCAAAATTTAGCCCTGTGTTAGGATCAACCCTTTTTCTCATAGGACGGCCATCGAATATTGCAAGTTTATCAGTTATTGGTCCAAGACCATATTCCCAAACAATTGGTCCTAATAATCCACCGGTATTTTGAATTATTGCCGGGGTCCATTTAGTATAGTCGTTGTATACTCTTCCAAAGTACCAATGTTGCGCAGCTACCATTGCAGGGTCGGTATCCCCTTTACTAGCTATCTCTTCATCTAACCAACCAGATATTGTAAAGTTTGACTCCCCAGGTTTTTGTTCTTTTGCCCATTTTATTTTTTCTTCGACCCTTCGGTTGAATTTAGTTATTTCATCTTTTGTGGGAAGGTTGTGGGATGTAAATTTTACAGGAACGTTTTGCTCTTTAAGTTCTTTTAATTTTTTGTCACCTTTGAGCCCATAACTTATTGAGAAACTACATGTTCCTATCATTTCCGCCCCATTAATCTTCAAATCTCTGAATTTGAATTCAGCAGATGAATAATTTTCTCCTAAAGAATTATCAGGATTTTCCAGAAACATATGACTTCCAGTGCTAATTGAAGCAGAAGCATTGCGCTTGAAACCGAAAAAAGCCGAAGGATTGGACCAATCGCTTTCATACTCCTTGGCATAAATATGCAATTTTTCTTTTGATGGCTTTATTTCGATTTTCTTGTTGCTAGTAAAAAATAATGTAGTTCCAGTAAATTTTGTTCCTTCACGCCATAGCCACGCTCTTTGCATGTTGTCATTTGAGTTGTCAGATTTTTCAAGACCTGAAGGAGCATTAATTACCTCTTGTGCAGTCCCGGTTAGAGATCCCACCAAACCAAAAACAGCTATTATTACAAGTATTCTTTTCATGCCTTACTCCAAGGAATGACAATATGCGTTTAAAGACAATAGACCCATGTTCTGAAACAACTTTTAAATAACTAAGATAATTTTATTAAACCTAATCTACTCCCACTCCACAATGTTAAAGCTCAAGCTCCTGGCATTCTCACTAACGCTCCGCTTTAAGTCTTGCTTCACACCGTCCGGGAACTCTGCTTCTATCTCCAGAGTGACACCCGCATTGGCATGCGGGTCAGAAACAAGCAATGCTATAATTTCTTCTGCAAGAGTGTTCAGCTTTGATTTTGCCAATGGAGCGTTCACATCCACTGAACCACGGAAGCTTTTGAAAGATGTTCCTGTTAGTGAAGGGTCCGAGCCTTTTATAAGTGGATCTTTTACCCCACCACCATCGTCGACCAGATCCACCGGAGGCGTTATTATTGGAGGAATGGGGCCTGGCTTCAAACTCTCCATGTAAGCCTTGGCTGATTTTGGCTCTATAAGGATTATCGAATCATCAAAAGAAACCGGGCCTCTCCCCATTTGAAATCCGTCATATTCGCCGTCGGTAATTCCATAGGCAGTGCCAAAGAAGTCACAGGTATTGGTACCAGCCTTGATGGCTTCCGAAAGAACCTCCCTGGACTTTAACCTTGGCAAATAAAGGTATTTAAGGGAGTCTTTCCAGAACGCCTTGGCCTCAGTTGCCGGTCGGTTTTCCTTCCAATAAAGCTTGCTTAATTGGTTGCGAAGGTGAATGGGAGCCCACTTATCGATGACCAATTCATTGCACTGCAGGCATCTTTCCAATTCCGTTGCTGTGGTTCCGCTGGCGGTATTCAGGGGATAGACCTCCATGGATGGAACAGTGAATTTTGCATCGTGTATCACTGGGGTGATAAGCCACTTAAAACATTCCCTTACTACGCGAGGTAAAACTTCGTTAGAGGAAAGGGCTTCCTTTTGGGCCTGCTTCTTTTGAATTTGATCCAAATTCAGCTTGCCGCTGTCTATGTCGTCCACAATACTTGACCAAGCCTCCTCGTCGATTTCCGCTTTCAATGAAGATTTTAAAGAATTGTATGAGTCATTGGTACCCGGAAAATATGCATGGCGAACGAAAAAACTTTCGCCATCGTAGTCCGTGTCTATAAACCAGCAGACAATGTCATCCGCATCACCACTTCGAACATTTTCCGGATGTAGGGTCAAAAACATCAACTCCTTTGATTTTACCCCTGAACAATCCATCTTTTTGCTATTCAATCTCAATATCAGGTTCGCCAAAGATGAAAAACAATTTACCTTTTGCCGGCATTTAGATCCACCAGCCTTCAGGTAATTAATTGTCAAGCAGTATAAAGGCCTTCAATTTGAAAATGTCTTGGCGTGAGCTACAGCCTTACCATTAAAACACCTGCGGCAATTTTCACACACCCCACTTATGTCGTTAAGCAGATTTAAAGGGCATATGGTTTCGCTATCCCTCCCAGGTTTTTTCATGGTGGGTAAATAATTATTAAAGAATAACACGGAAATGAAACCTAGTTTCTCAAGGTCAGGCTTCTCATTTTTATCGCACTGGTATGAGAAAAAATAATTTGAACTTCTTGGGTTCAGCTCCAGAAACTGCCTGCGCCTATCCAATGAATTGCGATCCAGGCTAAAATGAATGTAGACATTAGGCAGGTCAGCAATTTTACACGCCCATTCAGGAAGCCGCGTAACAACCCAAATTTTAATATCGGGTCTTTTTCTTCCCAGATAATTGATGGCTTCAACATTTTCAGCAAACAAATCCCCACCACCATTCCAACGCAGAAAATTCAAAGCCAGGGAATCATATTCCAAAGCAACCCTTTCTGCAAATTCATAAGGGTTTGCACGAACTGTATTCATCGTTTTCAACTGGTGCTTTAGGGAATTGGACCAAGAAGGCGCCCCAGTAGCAAAATAGCAGTTCTTCACACAAACCGCAGTGGGTCGACAGGTGTTGGCAATGGGAAAGTTCACGCTATACCCTGTCACCTTGTTGAAAGACAAAACATTTTCATACGAGCCAAGGACCTCCGGTTCCATCATCATTTCCAGCTTTTTTGTCTTGGCGATTGTTTTTCCCACCCGCAATGTCAATGGAAAACGACCACTTTTTTTAAGAGGGTTAACGGGAATTGCAGGTTCTGAATGAAAAGAGTTGTTCTCCACCAAGGTTGATTCGATGGCTCTCCTTTTATTTGTTATTTCCTTTATTACTGTTTTGGCATTCTTGTTATCCCATAACCTTGGGGAGGTTCGCACATGAATAGTCCAACCTGTGCCCCTGTGGTTTTTGGGTAGGAACGAAAGCTTGCCCGCCAAATGGTAAATGGGTATCGATGAAGTAAGACCCAAATCCTGTTCGATTTCTACAGAAATCCTCACTGGAAAAATCCCATCTGACCATATCGGAGATGTATCATTAAAAGATGGTCCGGTGATTTTCAAGGTCCCAATAAATGCAGAAACTTTGGTCAGGTAGCAAAGGACTACATCGCCTGGTAACAACTTGGCAACGGTCTTCGCTTTGTTTTCATTAAAGCCCATCACCTGGCCACCGTGGCGCTTGAACTCGCGCCAGGATTCCACCGTAAATAGGCCAAGGTAATAATTTGGCTTGCGTGCCGCTATCGCCTCTTTATTTTTATTCTGAACAGATGACTTATTTAGTTGGTTCATTACTGCTTCTTTTTTGCAGATTTCCAGCGCCCTTCAACATACCATTCAAACAGCTTCGCGAAGAACTCCTTTGATACCTCATTGTCCTCGCTGACCTTCTTGTAAAACTTGAAATTTTCATTAATAAGGTCCTCGAACGCGTCTTTGGCAACCTGTTCAAAGGTTGCCTCTATTGCATTTTTTGAACCATTCTTAAGCTGCTGTTGTAATGCCTCATCTTCACTAATTCTTTTTTCAAGTTGCTTGATAACCATGATTTCATCTTCGGTAAAGGAGGTATTGAAACGCGAGTTTAGGTCTTCGATAATTTTTGAAAGGGCTTCCCGTTCTTCCTTTGTGAGGGTTGCACCACCACCATAGTTAAGGGGATCAACCTTTGTTTCCCCTCGTTTGAGCGCAATGTCCTTTTTTTCGTTTTTACGGACGGCGAGCTTTTCCATGTCTACCATGCCAAGGACTTCCAGCGGTAGCCCACCTGTTTTTGCGGGTAGCTTCGGCAAGAGAAAACGCAGGAATACAAAAAGCTTCCCCAGACCGGCATCATGGATGGATACGAGTCCGGACATGAAGGAATAAAGCTTAACAAAATCGCGGGCTTTGGACTTGTAGTCGGCCTGCTCCTTTTCTTCCTCGGCAAGCCACTTCTTTGCCACGGGATCGACTGCCGCATGGAGCTTCTCGATTTTTGGCCTCGCGGCAAACCATAGCTTGGCGAAGGTCTCCACATCAGCCGGATCATGAATACCGTATTTTTCGAGATCAGTGCGGATGTTGTACAGTTCGTTGGGATCGGTTTCTTTCGATAGGGTGACACGGTCGTAAAAGGGTTGGAAACTCCCCTCGATGTCCTCTGCACTGTTTTCAAAATCCAGCACGTAGGTTTCTTCCTTGCCAGCCGTGGTACGGTTTAGGCGTGATAGCGTTTGGACACAGGTCACGCCGCTTAGCTTTTTATCCACATACATGGCTACCAGTTTGGGTTGATCGAAGCCTGTCTGGAATTTGCTTGCCACGATCAGGATTCGGTATTCGTCCGCCTCGAACCGGTCTGCCGTAGCCGCCTCGGGAAAGCCATTCATATTGGCTTCAGTGTATTCCTTGCCGTCCTTGGGATCCTTCACCACATCGGTAAAGGCCACCAGCGCCTTGAACGAACTACCAATGGTTTTCAGATACTCATCCACCGCAAGCTTGTAGCGCACCGCATGCAGGCGAGAGGAAGTCACCACCATTGCCTTGGCTTTGCCACCCAGCTTGGTACTCACCGTGGATTGGAAATGATCCACCATGATGGCGACTTTCCTCGCGATAGTGCGTTCGTTGCGGCTTACAAATTTTCTGAGGAGCGACTTGGCCTTTGCGCCGTCGAACTGCGGGTCGTCCTCCACTTTTTTAAGCAACGCCCAATACTGGTCGTAGGTGGTGTAGTTCTTCAGCACATCCAGGATGAACCCCTCCTCGATTGCCTGCCGCATGGTGTAAAGGCTGAAAGGCCGGAAAGTCCCGTCCGCGTGCTTGGTTCCAAACTGTTGCAAGGTTTCCGGCTTGGGTGTCGCTGTGAAGGCAAAGTAGCTCACATTCTTTTGCGGCCCGCGTGTCTTCAACTCCTCCAAAATCCGTTCCTCGGTGGTCTTTTCCTCTTCGTCTTTTTGCTCCTCATCAGAGGAATATGACAACACCTTCTGCACCGCCTTCGCGCTCTCGCCAGCTTGGGAAGAATGTGCCTCGTCCACAATCACCGCAAAACACTCGCCCGGCAGATCGCCCATGCTGTCCATGATGACGCCGAATTTTTGAAGCGTGGTGACGATGATGCGCTTACCGTCCTCCAGGGCGGTTTTGAGGTCTTTTGATGTCATGCCATCGTCGCCAGCGATGTTGATGAGCATTCCCTTGGTCTCGATGACCTGCGCCAGGGTGCGTTGAAGTTGGCGGTCGATGACGCGGCGGTCGGAGATCACGACCACCGAACTGAAGACTGGCTTTCCATCTGGCGTGTGCAAGGTGGCGAGGCTATTGGCCAGCCACGCGATGCAGTTCGTCTTGCCGCTGCCCGCGCTGTGCTGGTTCAGGTAGCGCCTGCCCGCTCCGTGCTTCTGGGCATCCGCACCAAGTTCGCGAACACAGCTCAGTTGATGGTAGCGCGGGAAAATCTGCCTCTGCTTGTCGGTCTTCTTGCCCTTGTCATCCAAAACATCCACCACACGGATGAACCGCTGGATCAGGTCCAAGATGCGCGTTTTCTGCCAGATCTCCTGCCAGAGGTAGCTGGTCGCGTAGCCCACCTTGCAAGAAGCGTTGCCCGCACCGCCATCCACGCCTTGGTTGAAGGGCAGGAACTGGGTCTTCGCCCCGGCCAGCTCCGTGGACACATAGACCAGGTCGTTATCCACGGCAAAATGCGCCAGGCAACGTCTGAAGCGGAAGAGCGGCTCCTTCGGGTCGCGGGTGTCCTTGTATTGCTTCACCGCATGGCTCACATTCTGGCCCGAGATTTGGTTCTTCAGCTCGATGCTGAAAATGGGCAGGCCATTCAGGAAGATGACCATGTCCAGCGACTTCTCGTCCGCCTCGGAGAACTTCACCTGCCGCTGCACATGCAGGAGGTTCTCCTCGTAGAGCCGGCGGCTCTCCTCCGCCACCGGGTTGGTCGGCTCGAAGTAGCACAGGTGGAAATGCCCCGCCCCCATAACCTCGAATCCCTTCCGCAGCGCGTGCAGCGTGCCTTCCTTGGCCACCACTTCCGCAATGCGCTTGAGCACGTTGCGCGCGGCCTGCTCCTTGTCGCCGATGAGCGTGCAGTAGTCCGCCCACTGCTTCGTCTGCGTGGCGCGGAGGAAGGAAATGACCGTCTCCGGCCGCAGGCACAGCTTCTTGTCGTAGTCCTCCTGCTTCGCGGGGAAAAAGCCGTGCTGCGTGAGCAGGACGGATTCAATGTGCTCTTCAAACGCGGCTTCGGAAGTGATTTTGGCCATGGTCAGGTCTTGGGTGAAGGGTTGCGCACATCAATCTGCCCCGTGACGGCGGCAGAGATCAGCGCGGTGCGGCGTTCTTGCAGCAGGTCAATGGCCCGTTGCGCTTCGGCGGTGAGGGTGTCGAACTTGGCTAGTTCGGTTTCGAGAAATGCGACGATGGCTCTTTGCTCTTCGAGTGGTGGAACCGCTAGGGGCAGGTTTTCAAACCCAGCTTGATTCACATAAGTGATGGTGGCCGCCGTGCCTATCTGATCAAAATAGTTCCCAGCACTAATCACGCAGTGTCTCAGGAATCTGGCTTCGATTCTATTGTGAGGAATGAAGGCCTGTAGCTGTTGATTAATGATCACATCCGCAGTGTTGATTGTTGCAAGTCCAAACGTTCCAACGCAACTCGCGATAACAGCACCCGCCTTCAAAACTCTTGTGCCAGCAACCTTTGCCGCAGTTTCTGACACCCATAAATTGGTGGCCTCAACTTCTTCACTTCGCATCTGCTCCATTGTCACCCAGAATACCCCATCGCCATCGGTGTTTAGTTCAGGCTTGTTGCGCTGTGGAACGAAGATTGAAGCAACTCGTTTGGCACAAACGACGGCCCAATGCTTCGGCACATCGCCGAGCCATTCGATGCCGGAAGGCTTCATGGGGGCGTGGGGGTTGAGGCCTTGGGTGACGGCGTGGGAGATGACGGCCTGGCGTTTTTCTTTCAGCAGTTCCATCAGCCGCCGCTGCTCCGCCACCAGCTCATCAATCTTCCCCGTCTCCCGGTCCAGAAACTCCGCAATCGCCGTTTGCTCGGCGAGGGGCGGGATCGCAAAAGGCGCATTCTTGAAGTCGTCTCGAACCAACACCTTACGAGTGGTGCCTGTGCAAACGCTCTCAAAATATGAACGCACCGGCGCCGCATTGAAACAATAGGTCAGAAACGCCGCGTCGTGCGACTCACGTTTCTTGAATCGTAACAGGTGGTAGCTGAACACGATGTTCGGTGGAACGGACTCCACGCGGGCTGCATGGCCGATGTCGTCAGCGGTCTCAGAACTAGGCGTCAGCAGGATGTCGCCAGTAGATACCGAGTGCTCTACGACCTTACTGGCGGCGGCTGTTGTCCACATCAAGTCGTCTGAATACCGGAGCGTTTTGGCGGGGCTCTTGTAGACATCCAAATAGTTGAACATCTGGACCGCTTGTTCCCCTTCGACGGATTTCTTGTCGATGCCGCTTGAACTGAAGACGCCCACTGCACGAGCCCGCTTCACCTCCCACCCCTCCGGCACATCCCCCAGCCACTCCACGCCGCTAGGCTTGTAGTTCGGATAACTCGGGAAGCTCACTGCGTCAGCCCTCCGATGAGGTTGAGGATGCGGTCGGTGCAGGCTTTCAGGTCGGCATCAATGGCGCTAAGCGGTCGGGGCGGCTGGAAGACGTAGAAATGGCGGTTGAAGGGGATTTCATAGCCCACCTTGCCCACCTGGCCGTCCTTGGCATCGCGGTAGGTGGTATCAATCCAGGCGTCCGGCACATGCGGCGTGACCTCGCGGGCGAAGTAGGTCTCGATGGCTTCCTTGAGCGGCACGTTCTCGGTGTCGTTCAGTTCGGTGTCGGGCTCGGGGTTGCCGTCGCTGTCGCGGCAGATTTCGGCGGCTTCGTCCCGCTCGCCGATGCTGGCGAGGATGGCTTTCACGAGGGGAGCTTTGAGCTTGAGGCCCGCCTTTTTCAGCGCGACCTCCAGCGCGGCGGTGAACTTGTCGCGCTCCAGATAAGTCTTGCCCGCGAGAGTTTGCAGGGCAGCCCGGATCTCGGCTTGCAGGGCGAGCCCCTCTTTCTCATAGCGCTTCTGCTCGGAGGCGTCTTTCTTTTTGCTGACCGCCAAGTTCTTGAATGCTGATTGCGTTTCAAGACGTGCGAGCGACTCAGCGTTAACCGTAAAGCACAACTTCAGCGGACGCAGCACCTTGATCTCGCGGTAGCCAAAATCGGTGGTGTCGAAAATCTTCACATGCGGGCCTTCCTTGCGCGCCTTGACTAGCTTGAGAATTGCCTGCTTGTGGGTATCGGTGATCTCGCGCCGTTTGCTGCCAAGGCTCTTCGACATGCCCGACCAGAACTCTTCGCCCGAGGCATCCACCAGCATCACCTTGCCTTTGTGAGACTTGGGCTTGCGGTTGCTGAGCAGCCAGATGTAGGTGCCGATGCCGGTGTTGTAAAAAATCTGCTGTGGCAGGGCCACGATGGCCTCTAACCAATCGTTCTCAAAGATCCAGCGGCGGATTTCCGATTCGCCCGAGCCCGCACCGCCGGTGAAGAGCGGGGAGCCATTCATGATGATGCCGATGTAGCTCTGCGCGTCCTCCGCGTCGTTCATGCGGGCGATGAAGTGCTGGAGGAAGAGCATCTGCCCATCCGACTTGCGCGGCGTGCCCGCCCCGAAGCGGCCATCAAACCCGCGCGCGGCCTCGGTGGTGACGGCGTCGTAGTCCTTGCTCCACTCGTAGCCATAAGGGGGATTGACGAACTGGTAATCGAAGCGCATTTTCGCCAACTGATCGTCAGAGAGAGTACTGCCAAGCTTGATGTTTTCGGCGTCTTTACCATCGGGTTCAAGGATCAGCATGTCGGAGCGAGCGACAGCCCAGGTCTGCGGGTTTAGCTCTTGACCATAGAGATGGACCTTGGCATTGGGGTTGATCTGAAGAATATGCTCCTTGGTGATAGAGAGGATGCCACCCGTGCCACAGCAACAATCGTTAACGGTGCGGGCCACGCCCTCGCCGCTGGCCAACTCGGTGTCAAACATCAACACCAGATCAACCATCAGGCGAATGATCTCGCGGGGCGTAAAGTGTTCTCCGGGGTTTTCGTTGAGCGCTTCGTTGAACTTGCGCAGCAGGTGTTCAAAAACATAGCCCATCTCGTGGTTGGACATGGAGTCTGGGCGCAAGTCCACCTTGCTCTTCTCGTTGAATCTCTCCATAAGTAGATACAGCAGGTTGGCTTTTTCTAAATCGCGGATGGCATCGTCGAAGTTAAAGGCGGAAAAGATCTCGCGAACATTGGGCGAGAAGCCGTTGACATATTGCCGCAGATTGCGGGCAAGGTTTGTATCGTCGTGCAACAGGCTTTCGTAATTGAACTTCGAGATGTTGTAGAAGGCGAAACCGGAGGCGCGACACAGTTGCCCATGGCGGTTCTCAAGACCCTTCTCCTTCAGCTTGTGTTCTGTATCCAGAACCTTGGCCTTGGTTGCTTCCAGCGCATAATCAAGCCGGCGCAGCACAGTGAAAGGCAAGATGATCTTCTGAAACTCGCTTTTTTTGAAAGCGCCGTTGAGCAGATCGGCAATGGACCAAAGAAAACTTACGACATTGTTGAATTTACTTGTTTCATTCATGGGCTTTGTAAGGTTAAAAAAAAAGAAATCGTTACTCCAAAACATGAGAATACAACACAAAAACTTTGGATATTGAATGTATCCCGGTTTTTTATTTTTGCAAAACATCAATTTCTAATTTAATTGAAATTATATTATCCCAGTGATGGTTAGCCTCATCCTTTAAAAGTCCAGACATCCGAAGGGCAATGATTCATGTCTATGCCCACACGAACAGTATTAAAAATGGGCTCGCAAATTACCCCTGAGGTGGTGGTATTAAAACCAATGGTCTGGCTCCAGATGGATTTCTTGTGTGGCTACCTTTCAAAGTGTGTTAACTGCGACAGGGATGCGAATTTTAAAGGAATGGTTTTAAAAATCAGGTTAGCAGCGTATTTCCCTAGATTAAGGCCAAAACCGCGGCTACACGAACCGTTAATAGCAAAAAACCCAGATAGCTGGTGCAATCCAAGAAAACAGCAGTAAATCCTTATTGGCCGTTGAGGGAGTCACCCTTCACAAGCATGGGAATGAACTTTCATTATGGGTGCTGGAATTGAATAAAACAGGTAAGCAGAACTTTGTCATAGAATCCATTGAGAAATGGAAGTTTGGATCCTTTAGACGTCAAACAAATCCGTTTTTATGAAATGGGTTGATCCTTTTACAAAGCAAAGAATCCTGCTAGGAATAAATCCATAACCTTATATGCCAAATGTCATCTAAAAATCAATCTTCTACATATGAAAATTCAAATTCCAAATGAGTCCAATTGTCTAGCCCATTTATTGCCACCGTTCAGTAGGGGCATCCTCCTAATTACTATAAAATAGTAAGAATTTTTGCCAAACCATTGATTTTAATAAAGTACTCTTTCTCGCTGGTAATCTGGTCTCTGATTATAGGTGGGCAAGGAGATTCAATTCCGGCATAATTTCTTACCTGGGCCTTTCTGACCGGGTGCAATGGTTATTCAGAGAAATGGTTTATAAAGAAACTTTGATAGAGAAGGTATCAACCCAATTCCGACCGGAAAAATGCCTTGAAGTTTAAACTACCGGCAAATAGACCAATCGATAAGGGTGACTAATGGAAAATGCTGTAACTCCAGCACCAGCGGCAATCCACGAAAAACGTTGAAGAACCCTCATAGTGGGACGTTAACTTGCCTCTTTCTAGATATATAACCGCTTCAAATTCAATTATAGCCCCTGATTTCCCTAATATTTCTGAACCTAGAGGAGCCGATTTTATTCCACTGTGACTCGGAAAGAAGCGACGAAATCAGGTGTCCATACCGCTAACATTTCTTGGCATATTGAAAGGCTAAAAAATGAATTACTTCGAGAAAAAGCAATATGAAAAATTACTGTTAGAAGTGGCAGGTATAGCTGACGTATGCCCTTTTGAGGCCCAGTTATTTTTAGACCACAAGCACGCCGAACTCTCCCAAGATGTGCTTACCAAGTTTTGGGCAGCTCGAGAGTCGCTTGAAAACCATAGCCTTGTCAAAATTTCGCAAGCCACAAAACCAAATTTGCTTCTGGCGAAACCAACCCCGAACCTCTCAACAGTTATATTTAACATTACTGGACCTGATAAAACTTCTCCCCCTTCCTCGGCACATAAAAAACCAAGTAATAAAAAACGCAAAAAAAGCAGCGAGTCCTTAGCTGTCGACAAAGCAATAGAGAAATTGCTGTCCAAAGAACTCCCAAACAAAGAACTCTTACGGAGGTTACAAATAAAGTTTCCAAAAATGGATCTCACATTAGATGCAGTGAAAATGCGCAAATATAGGCTCCGAAAGCGCAAATAACTAACCCTTAAGGTAACAAAAGGTAACGGTTACGTTTCGTTACTATTCGCCAAAACCGATTCCTATTATTTTACCCCCATCGCCAAATGGAGGCGATTAAGTATTAAAGGAGTCGTGTGTGCCTGACCATTTTCGAAAAGATCTATCCAGTCGTCTTGCCCTATCCGCAACTGAAGTTGCGCGAATGCTTGGTATTGCCCGTTCACAGGTTTTCAAATTAGTAGCCGCGGGCAGATTTCCCGCGCCGACCAGACTCGGGAAGCGGACACCTCGTTGGTTATTATCCGATCTGGACAATTACTTGAAAGGAGGCGGTAGTCACCCCTGAGCAAGACTCAGGAGTCTTACATTGGCTTTTTAGTGATCCCCTGTTTTAGACAAATTAGAAACTAATTCTAGTGCGGTTTATTCCAAGTTGCAGTCGTTCTGCAGCCCCGGATACCCGCTTGATTTTTGGAGTTAACATGAATGATTTTTTTGATTCCGCTAATGATTCTCATTTGAATAAAGTTGATGCACTATCTGCGGCGGCCACAAGGCCGGAAAGTACTTTGTCCAATTTTCCGGTCGTGTCGCAAGGAGAGATCTCTGCTGCGGCCCAAGCAGGTGCAACTAGCCCTGCGAACCAAAGTTCCCGAAAGTCCAAGGTAAAACCGTCCACCAATATTGATCCCTTGCCCGTAGAGAAAGAAAAGGTGGAAGACGATGAGTTTTCCCCTGAGAAGCTTCGTGTCTTGAACACACTGGACATGGGTGCCCTGGTGACTACGGAGCTGGTTGAAATCTCCGTTAGAAAGCCCAAAAAAGACGAATGGTTTCGAGTATTACCGGGAGTCTGTCAGCAGGGCGGGATTTTGGAAATTCAAGGGAATATTTACTGGGTTTCCCAGAAGCTACAGAGCCAGCTAATAGGCGACCCGTGCTTCAGTCTCAGGCTTTGTGTATTGGCAGTCACAAAGCAAGGGATACCCTTTATTTGGCCGCTAAAACTCGATAACGAGTCTGGAGCAAAAAGT